>Ga0116231_10004429_pt1 | contig 28416 bp, 16 predicted proteins | sample S1TSphgellanicum_2_FD_89695 | JGI IMG/M metagenome (GOLD analysis project Ga0116231, IMG submission 89695) | Host-associated microbial communities from peat moss isolated from Minnesota, USA - S1T2_Fd - Sphagnum magellanicum MG | ecosystem: Host-associated > Plants > Peat moss > Unclassified...
CCAAAATGGCCATCATCTGTAGGAAGATGTGGAAAAAGTGGGCAATTATCTGAAGAAAGATTTAGCCAAACCTGGCTACAAATCCAAACATGAAAGCACAAAGCGTTGGGGGTGGCTGGAGTGACGTAGTCACGGGTTACCCATTAGTTATTTCATAATTTGAACCTTATTTTTTCGGGAAAATAATGCGTACTTTATCGGGATGCATACTTAAACGGGTGCGTACTTAGGCAGGAGGCTACTGTACTTGACCATATATTGCCTTTGTTGTTACAAGTATATATGGTTAACACTTGAATAATCCATGACCATTACACCAATTAGAAGTTAAAAGATTATTTTGTTATTTGAAAGGGACCATCAAACATGGTATTCCATACACCAAAGATATAAAACAATGAGATTTAACAATCGTCAACCATAATGATGTTGATTGGGCTAAAGACTTGGATGAAAAGGTTCCACTTTGGCTATGCATTTATTGTAATTTGTAGAGCCATAAGTTGGGCTAGTAAATAATAAATGTGTACAACCTTACAATCTACAATAGAAGCTTAAGTAATACATTGCAACTATTTCAAGGAGGCCAGAAAAATTACATGGTCGTGTTGATTGGTGTTGAATTTGGGATCAATATGCCCCACTATTACCTATTGCTATTTAATGTGACACAATCAAAGTGCTATTGCACTATAAAAAAATCCTAAATATCATTCTAAATCTAAACATATTGAAATAAAATTCCATTTATATACATGATTAAACATTTGTGGAGAATTTTATAAAAATATTTTAGTAATGAAAATTTTGATTGCAAACTTGATTACAAAAAATGTATGTAAATATTAACATGGGTATTTTATGCAAATTTTAAGAGTGTCACTTTAGGGGGAATGTTATGATATGAAATAATACCCCCTTAAGGCCTAGATATGGAAAATAAAGTTGGAATAATCATGACTAATGCAATCATTGATCTAAAGAATTATTTTACTCTTATATAAGGACCCTAGTCCATCATTAATAAACAACTTTAACATATGTTTTCCTTGTACACTGTTTTTTTGTTTTTAAAATTTCAACACAAAAAAAATTTAGCTTACTTGCCAACTTTTCAAAAAAGCTGAACTTACCTATTTAAATAATGTGAACTTCTATTCAAAAGTTGGTTTTCATGGTTTTTGTTTTAGTTTCAATTCTAATAAAAAGCTAATGAACCATAGTCCAATTCTTGTGTTGATTTCATTAAAAGGGTGTTAGTTTGGGTTTAGGCCACAAAAACTTGAATTCAAGTCCCCAAGTTTAACATTACAAATTAGAGAACTTGTCAACATTTGTAAAATCTTCCCAATTTTTTGGTAATGTAGTTGAAATCCATGTTATGTAACGAATAGTAAATCCAAGGGCTTCTTACAATTTAAAGCATTTCATTTTCTTACAATGGCCAAATTGCATTTTCATAATGTTTTTGAACTTCACATTTCTTTTTGGTTAAAATATGTATTTTTTGTCATCTATTGCCCATCTTCGTCATTGATGGCCTTTTTAACATCTAAAGCACGACTATATTTTTAGAAAAAAACTTGGCTATGATCTTTACAATGTGTATTTAGCCTTTAGGTGAGGGCATTACCAAATTGGGCTTGCTTTGAATGATTCATCAAAAATTTCAACCAACCAATGCAATGAGGATAAATATATCTAATACTTTATTCCTCCATGTTGTGAAAGCACAAGTGTGATTCAACAATTGAAATGTTGCTTTTAAACATTAGAACTTCACACCTTCCACAACTTGGAAAAAAATGCCCCAAAACATATAACATGATTCTCAATGTTAAAATCTTGTGCTTTTGTCCAAATTTGGTTTCATTACAATAAATCATGACTTTCCAAACTATTTAACTTGATTGCCCATTAATTTTGATAAAAAAATTTGGTCAATTTTACGAAAGGCCATATTTCCTAAAGTGGCATGTCTCTTTTGACTAGTCCAATTGATTTAAATGACATTTTTAATTACTTGATCAAATGTGGCATGCAATTAAATCAAACATAGAATGGACACCTCTAATAAAAACATACATGGTTGTAATCAAATGGGATATACTTTATAAATTGATACCTATATACCTATAGGTATGGGTATGTAGATGGGTAGGTAGATAGGTTGTAAGAAGGTAGTTCAATAGGTCCTAAGTAAGTAGATACATTGTAAAAAAGTAAGTAGGTTTGTCAAAATTAGGATTTGTAAAATAATTTGCAATATACATACATTATATTAATTGTGTCCTTGTATGCCAAGTGATTTTATCATATTTTGAATGAATTCACTAGTCTTAGTAAATGAGGATTAGTTGGAAAAGAGATAATCCAATGGTCTAATGAACAGGGACTAATGAATTGCACCCACATTTTATAGTAGTGATTAACACAATGTGTAACAAAGTCATGAAGTGGTTGATTGGCCAGCAAAAACATTAGTTATGGAAACCAAGTATTAATCATTATTATTGAAATAAATTAGGTATCATATATATATATATTGTTATGTGCATATTATATGTATGTATAAATGTACACATATATATACATAGGTGTGTGGGTGGGTAGGTAGTAAACCCATCCATCTACTTCCTATTTATTTCATTAAATTTTTGCATCATGATTTGTTTAAATTGATCTCATTTTGATTAACAATCAAAATAAAAATTGGCCAACTTAACTAGTTAAAAAGACCCCAAAAATAAATAAATAACACCAATGATCAATTTGACACATTAAAATTGGCTTGCCCAATATGATTAGCTAATCAAATCAACAAAATTTCACAAATTACCCATTGTTTTGATTGAAAATATCCATGTTTTCTTCTATTATTTTTTTTCTTTCAAATGTCATATGGTTAATGCCACTATTGAATTATAATCCATTTCATAAAAATTGTTTCACTTGTACCTTTCACCAAAAACTATAAAAAAGGGAATGAATTAAATTTGAAAGTAGTTTTCAGATCTACAAACATTCCATGTAATTTTACATGAATCACTATATTGCTTACACTATATTAAAAACAAAGACATCACACACCCATTTAGTTTAATTAAGTTTTTCATTACATGCCTAAAAGAAGGACAACATAAACAATATTAAATAAATCTCAACATCAACCAATAGATGTTCAAGGTTGGAGGTGACAACTTAGTTCATAGGATTGTCTAATGCCATATTTAGTAAATTTAATGGATGATACTCTTGCAATGCCCATTTGAAGGGGCTCAACATAAACATCAGTAGGGTCTTAACATTGTTCAAGATCTTCAAATCCTTTGTTTCCATAATTTCCCCTAGTCTACCCAATTCCAAATGCCTCTTTGGAAAGCTAAAAACTTATTTATGAATTGACAAAATGGTCACCTCTAGGTGATTGACCATAAGGCAAAGTGGAAAGAATTTCAACATTTAGATTTGTCTAATGTGCCATGCAATGGGCACAAATCATGGGTGGAGCAAATTAAAATTGGATGTAGAAAGTATCACACGCACAATGGCCTTCAAATGCATTAAACACACCATCATCTCCAAAAAGTTCACTTCTTTGGAAATAATTGATAGCATAATTGATAAACTTCTATTGACGAAAAGTGATTGCATAATGACCTAACCAAATTGGTTGCATTAAATACATCCACTACACATTCTAGGGATAACAACTTGTGAACCATTGTTTAATTTTGAACAATGTGTACACATGAATTGACAACTAAGAATAGTTGTCAATTGAAATAACTTTATCACAACAAAAAAAAACACATTAGCCTTATCCAATGCAAGCTTGCATGATTATAGAAAGGTTCGACCATACCCCAACTAGCATTATCATACCAATGCTTATTTGGATAATGCTTAACCTACAACAAATATAAAAAAAACCTCATGTTGTCCATATATGTGATGAATTTACAATGTAATGCAAAATGATAACAAATTGAACATTTTTTTTTTAAAAACCATTAAACCTTGATCAACAACAAGCTCTAGAAAATAATATCATGACTAATTTGGGTGAAGAAAAATTCATGCTTTGCATGTGCATGCACATTCGTTATTTTACTAAAACTTTATGACCTTCATGCCTTCGACAAAACAAAAATAACTTTCAAGATCAAGCTTTGCAATTAAGTGTAGTTACATTAATAGGAGGCACAATCAATGTTTGATTTTTCATGTATGTTTTAGTATTATGTATTTTTTTGATGTCATTTTTTTTATTATACAAATGTTTAATGTGTTTACACAACAATGTTTAAAATATAGTATGGAAACATTTAAAATACTTTGAAGTGAATTTAACAAATAATTTTTACTTAAAAGCACTCATAAAAAATAATAATTAGCGTTTTCATTGTTCTTATAATTGTTTGAAGGACTTGAAATGCCTTTCAGATGACATAATTATATATTATATATCCACACCTTTACATAATAATATAATATGTCATGATGAAATAAGAATATTTTTTTGCCATTGTAAAAAATGGATTTATAATCCATCACCTTTTATAACCAATCATAGTCTACCACATGATCTTGACAAGCATTTTCAATACTTCTTTTAAGTAGTCAAAAATTAATCATCAAAAGTGGCAAAGTTGGCTCCTTTTCAAGGTTGGTTCCTTTTATCTTTTTTGCACCTGATTAGTCATTTAGTCTACAAATTTATAATTTGATGATGTTAATGAGGTGCAAAATTTATTTCAAACTTTTGGGATCTACTTATAGGTTAATTTAAACATATTGGGAATTGCAACCTTTACACCTTATCAAGATCACCAAACCATCCCTATCAACCATTGATTCTATTTGATGCACTTGCAAATATAAGGCATCAAAGTAAATTTTAAATATATTATGCATTACAAAAAAAAATTGACCTTTGAACACACTCCTAGCATTTTGCATCAAGATGTGAAAGGTTGTGTGTGAGTTTTGATGTCACAACCCAAACCAAGACAAAACAAATGGCAACATGGTCTGAAATAAGTTTAGGCAAGGGAAACACCCAAACATACTCCCTTTCATGAAGGGAAGTGTGTGGGAATGTAAGAAGGAGTCTTTTAAAATCCCAAATGCATGATCATTTTTGTGAATTTGGAGTCTTGAGGTGTTCCATAAATTTGGAATTAGGTTTGAAAGATCAAACCTTATTCAAATTGGATTATATTTTAATTGGGTTGGAAAGGTTTTGAAATTTTAATATTTAAAATGGGATCCATTCTCAGTTTGTAAATTTAAAACACAAGTTATGATTAATTAAGTGGGGATCTAAATCCTTTAAGGTGTACCATTCAAGGCAAAAAGGTGGTAGCCTATACTAGAGTCCTATATTTTGATCCCCATCATTATCAAATAGTCAAAATGTATAAAATATTTTATAGGTCAATTTTTTTTACCGCCACCACATATTTAGAACCATCAACATCATCCATTTTCAAGGTGTACCATGATGAGACATGACTAGTAAAGGAATATAGAAAAGGATGATGTTGCAACACATATTTGTGGCACACAATTTAGACCCATGGATGGGAGTCAAATTGACAATTTGACTTTCAACCACTAAAATGTTAGTAAAAGGGGTCAAACCAAATCTAATTTGAAAGTTTATACTTCTAGGGTTATAAATATTTCCCTAAATATTCTTGAATACAAATCCACACAATGGAGTTGCGATCCCACAAAGTAGTGGGACTCATAAATTGGCAATTTTTAAAATTCCACAAAATTTGTGTCATTTCTGTAGTTTCCAAAAATAATGCACCCTAGATTTGCATTTCATTTCAAAATTGAAAATCAATAGCTTTTTAACCATAATACCATTTGGAAAACCTAGAAAACTGAATCCTCTCTCAAGATGAAACCATAAACATCAAATTACAAACCAAATGCAAAGGTGGTTAGTGCATTTTGGATCCAAGTTGGTTCATAGACAAGCCACGTGGGTCGAACAAATTCACAATAATCACCATGGCCTAAGCTTGGGATGAATCATCAATCTCATCCATATAATATCATTTGTAGGTCATTGTGATAGGTATGTCAAGGTGACAAAAATCTTTCAAAACTCCAATGACTCATTCCTCTTCCCAATTTAGGACAAATAATGTCCCAAAACTTCAAATGACCATAACTCCTTCATGATGCATCCAAATGGGACATGTGTCCTCTTAATTTAATAAATTTTTAAAGAGATCCTTCAACTTTTTTATGAAGTTCTTAATTAAGATGTGTTCTCACTTCCAAATTGCATTTTATGTGCATGGGACATTTACAAATGCTTTGAAACACATGACATGTTTTGTCTCAACTTTTCAAATGGTCATAATTGTTGAACTATTAAGTGTTTTTAGCAGTGAAACCCCACCACATTGTAACATGCATTGAGATCTTTCCAACAAACTAAAGATCAATTGATTCAAAGGAGATTTGATCCCCCAAATTGCCTTTTAAACATTGGAATTCCCTAGTTCATCCCAATTCCCCAAGTGGAAATTCAACTTGGGAGTCATGGGAGTGATTTCCTTTAATTCCTACATATTTCCACTTGACGTGGGAATGTGTTTGCAGATTCTCATATGCATTTCATATATTGGCCTCTTGTTTGAGCCAATATTATTAGTTTAGAAGTTTTTTATTTCCTTTCATCTCAAAGAGGATAATTTGTCACCCATTGTGAAAACTAATATCACACTCAAATCAAAGTTACAACCAATATTGGGTGGTTGGTTAATTTGGGAGGTTCTAAAATTGTTGATGTTAATTTCAATTATTAAGAAACAAATTGAAATGAGTTTTTTTTAGAATTAGTTCTAGAATTGAAACTAAAATATATGCTTTTGAAGAATTGGACTTGGAAGTAGATTTTTAGTTCCATTTATGTGTGGAATCAAAAACTACAACAAGATTTTTGGAAAATTATTGAACAAAAAGATTAAAATCGGGAACTAACTAATTGTTAACCTCCAATTCTAATCCAAATTAACTGAAATTGGGTTTGATTTTCATAATTGAATTTAAAAGTGAACTTTTTTGGGGTGCAAAATCAAACCTGCAATTGAAACCATTTTAGTTTATTTTTAAAACCAAAATGATGGTCCCTCATATAAACAAATAACCACCCAACATTGGTTGCACCATTACCCAAAGCAATTGTGTTAAATAAAAAATCCAAAAAAATTCTACCAAGTTTGTAGTTCATACATTCATTAGATTTCATGGAAATTTTTTCGAACTTAAGTGGCTTATCCAAATATATTACACATTTAGCTAGAATATTTCTTGACAATGGAATAATGCTTAATGAAGGACCATTGACATTCATAAAATGGAAAGTTTCAATGGGAGAGATTTCAAAGGGAAGGGTAGAAAAATTAGACCCAAACAAAGCTTTGAACTTGAAGTACAAATGGGGATTAATTGAAGCCATTGACTTTCAATGATTAGAAAACAACAATGCAAGGCACTTGGAAGTAATTTGTGAAAGTTGTAAAAGATATGCGTGCCATAACAACAAAATGAAAAATTGAAAGTTTTAAAACTAATAAAAAGACAAAGGAGTCATTAGAACAACCTAATGCCTTGTGTAATTCAAAGTAGAAGGTAATAAACATCATTCACTAAATCCAAAAGAAAAAACCACCTTACAAGTTGTTACTTGTACCAAAATACTCATTGAATTTGAATCATTGTAGGAGTTTGCTCAAGAGGGATGTTCAAGCTTGATAGACCATGGTTTTGTTCATCATGCATGATGTTAGAAGCAAAAGAAACATCCAAGCCCCAACCTTGATCCCTTAAGCAAGATTTTCAAGAAAATTGAATAAATTTGTAACTTGCACATGCTTCTTAATAAACAATGCACAATCCATTTGTCACTTCAAGTTTCAACAAAAATCCTTAAATCCTCAATTTTGAAAGGAAAAAAACTAGGGATATTGTCACAATTCATGTATGGCTTAAATTTAAAGGTGTCTTGTGTAGGCTTCATGAAAATAGACCAAATGTGTAATGATGCTTAAAGCACCAACCTTAAGCCACTACCTTTCATTCAAGTTTTGTCTAATTTCAAAATGGATAGTTATGATGTCACCCTTTTGGCTGTATGAATTTGAATGACATAATCATTCTACCCATTATTTCTTTAAGGATTATGTCATCCCCAAAATTGTGTTAAGGTGGTCCCACCTTGAACGTGATAGTTGTTTGATGACTTGAACGTATACTTGCATTTGATTTGTGACATGTTTCATGCACCCCACAATCACTGAAGTAATTAAACTCTATGATTTTGTTTCAATTTGATGAAATTATAGGGTTTTCCCACTTGGATTTCCTTGATGAAAATCAACAAGTCGTCACAACCTGGGTGGAAAATCGGCAAATTTGTCCAATTAAAAAACATTATTTATAGATTTATAAGATGCTTTAAATGATAGGAAATAAATTATAGTTTGAAAAGAACTTGCAAATACAAAAGAAAAATCAAGTCAAGTTTAGATGTGTGGATGTAAATAATAATTGGGTTGAGGGGATAGGGGATGACTAATTTTGATTCAAAAAGTCAACTTGATTTGGTAACCTTATCGTTACACTGATTTGAAGCATTTTTTCAAAAAACTGGATTTGGAGGTTTTAAAGTTTTAACATCTTAGGCTTACATTTTGATTTTTAGGTTGAGCTTTAAAGGCCATCCAAAAGGAAAGGATTGGAACCTAACATTCATACGAATTGGAAGTGTGAACAATTATGGATGGCCAAGGTACTCAATACAATTATTAGAAGTTTCGAAATTAGTGGTATGGTTCCACACAAAAATCAAACTGAAATTTGGTTCCAAGTTTGGATCTTCAAAAAAAATTTGATTCCAAATTTGAAAATTAGCATGTTTGAGTTTCAAATTTTACTTATTGAAACAAGATCCAACAATTAACTATTTGTTAATCACTAGATAATTGTTGGATCAAATCTTGTTATTTGAAAAAAATGTGTCATGGTTTAGTTTTGATTCCACACATAAATAAAATCGAGAATTCAGTTTTGGATCTAGTTCTTCAAAAATATAAAGACCAATTTTGGTTTCCATTTAAAAAAATAAATCCTAGTTTGGATTTGGTTCTTATTACTTAAAACCAATGGTTCTTATTTACCTATCCAACATTAGTCCAAACTCCACATTCAAGAGGAGCTAATATTAGAACAACTTTGATAATGCATTGTATTGGAAGCAATATTGTTAGTTTTCACATTAAAATTTAGTGCTAAATGTTGCCCCTCCCCCATTGATAAACAATAAATATTGAACATAATACATAGCAAACATTTGAATGCTACACATAAACCAATCACTATCGTTCACCAATCAATGATAATTAATAGTTAATATGACCCATCATTGTGATTGGGTTTTGGGTTTAAGGTTTTTTCACCTAAACCCTAAACCATAATCAATCATTTAATTTTGCAAGGTCTTTAGACTCGTTGTTCTTCTAAAGGTCTTTTGACACAAACAATATCATATGTGAATTGACTATGTGGGTTATGTTTTGACTGCATCCAAAATTTGATGTATAGTCCATTATTTTACTATGGTTGCTAGAGATACTCTTAGTAGCTCTCAATTGGTAAACATCTATAACCTCTTTGGGATTTTTATTGGCTTTGCCTACCAAGGCAAGGATATTATGTTTGGATTCATTTTAGAGTATAGTAGCTTAAGGGATTTTGGTCCCTAGGTAATAATAGGTTGATTTTTATGCGAGGATTTTTGAAAGATGATATTTTGGCTTGTGTTGAAACTTGAGATTAATTATAGAGTTATAATGTCTTGAAAGATTTTGGTTTCTTTTGGAAGATTTTTTGAAGATTATAATTTTTGTATAGTGAAATATTTGAGTTTTCATAATTCTTCTTTTGCCTTAAGATACTTTTAAAATGTAAATGGCAAGGCCACAGTGTGACACACCCCTTGTTGTACAATCATCTTTGTAGAAGGCAAAGTAAAAGGGTGGCCAAGAAATGAGGACAAGACATGAACAAGTAAATGAAATGTACATTGTAAGTAATGACATCATTTGAACCATTTGATGGTAATTTGATAGTTGGCAATCCAGGAATGGAATTTGCAGGACATAGAAGAAGCAGGGTCTGCAGTATTGCAGGTGCTCATGTTGTTGCAGATTTTGATCTGTCATGTGGATTCAATGGCACAACGAGTACACACTATATATCGGATCTTGAGTGGCTGCAGATGTGTTTGAGGACACAGGAGGAGGAGGGCATTTTGATGTGTAGGAAGTTATAGCAAAATGCTTCCACATTCAACCATTTAAAGGGCGACCCAATGCAACCTTACTCCCCTTCTGGTCCGTTGATGGCCTACATTAGCCTTAATGCTTAAGTAAGGAACCCTCTCACAATCACAATGTGTAGGGTAAAGTCCTATGGTGAGCTCATTCTCAAAACAAGGGGCCGGGGACGAGGTGATAGCCAAGTTCATCTGGCCCTGCATTGTAGGAATGTACCCTACCCATAGATTTTAAGTTTGAATCATCATAATGCTCGAGGTGAAGATCATCATGAACCCAAACATGTCTAAACATGTGATCAGGAGAGAGGGAGGGTTCTTGCACTTACTTGTAGCTGTAAGATCCGTGCCTCTTAAGGAGCAGGTGCAGTATCCCTCATCTTATCTAGGAGGGATATTTACAGATATATATGTACCCTCCAAATATACTTAGGAGATTTCTCCAGTGCTTCCTGTGAGTGTGATGATCCTCCAATGTTGAAGCTTTTGCAGCCTGGGGGTGAATACCACCAGTGTTGCACCGTTCTTTGAAACACGGTCCTAAACCCCAAGAGCACAATTTCTCACCAGGTAAGTGCCTTCATTTAACAAAGCACAAAAGTCTCTGAGGTTGTTACAATTTTCTTGAGAATCAAAGTTACATATGGAACCAGTTCTTTGATTTTTCAACTCCACTGGTCAAGGGTGAGAACTGTTTCTTTGATTTTTGGAGAACTACTACTGGTCAAGTTCTCCAAAAATCAAAGAAATAGTTTTCACCCAACCTTACCGTTTTGGTTCTGTCTATGAAAAAAGAGAGAGAATTGCACGACAATGGTGAATACCCTTCCTTACTCACCACGTTGATGTCCTTATTAAGTCCCCAATAACAACGGTCAATGAGTGCCAAAGAGTTTCGATCACATGGGTTTGGCTGGTAGCTTTGAACGCAATGTTTGTGTGCAATAAAAAAAGAAAATGCAGATATGGATTTCAGCAAAGATGACTGCCTCTTCAGAATTCCAGGTAGCATTTTTTATCTGGCACATATTATTACACTAATGTCAAACCATATTTTACATTAGAATGGCTGAAACCACTAAGCTTACCTCATACATGTCATAAGCCAAGGTCCTACTGCTGGAGGCAAAACCATATTCTGTTGTATTGTAACAAGCAAAGTTTGGAGTTTGGAATTTCAACATGATATTAACAGGAGACAAGTTCATTCTTTTGGCAGAAAAAGACCTCCATTTACTCCAAACCAAGCTTCTTGGCATGAAGCTGATGAGCAAAAGATATGGTGAGGAAGGGAAGTCCTACTATTGATTGACTGATGTATCCAGTGATTTTCTTCCCAGTTAAAATTCACAAGGTATTTTCACAAATATTTACAAAACCATGGAACAATGCAAGTATGAGCAAACCAAAAAAAATCATTTGGGTTTTAGTGTTGAGATTAGAAACCTGTATTTGCTCCAAAACCGATGCCAAAATGCAGGGAGGAACAAAACAAGTCATTGGGGGTTTTAGATATTGAATTTGAAAGCTCATGAATTTGCTCCAAAACCATGAAACAAGGTGAGTGAGTACAAGAGAACCAAGTCAAATGGGTTTCAGTGTTGAGATTTTATATATAAAACAAACTTACTCTAGAATGTCAAAACCATGCAATAATGTAAGGAGGAGCAAACAAATCTCATCTAGGGTTTTAGTGTTAGCTTTTTGTGGCTTAGGGTAGCATGGGCCATAGTTTGATTTTCTTGGCCTTGCTACCTCTGTGCTGAGCACAAGCTTACTGCAGCATTTACCACACATAGATGGCAAGCAGTTTGCCTATAATCTCCTGAACTGCAAAAAGGCCCTGTCTAAATACAGAAATACAGATGATTTCAAAGACAATTGACCCCTAAACATCAGGTTGGACTATTTTGGTCTGCTTTCACTTGGGGTTTCAGAATCCCTAATGTTTAGGGGTTAAGCTCTGGGGTGGCAGATTATGTCATTTTCTTTGACCACATCATATAACGTAATCTCCCAGTGATGACCATACATTCATCATAGCGACCAAAATGTGTCTGTTTGGACTTGAATATTCAAAAATAATTGTTGAATCTGCCACACCAGAAGAACCAGTCAGTAAAACCTTCTATAAAACTGCTGGCATTACTGGTTTTTGAGAAAAACTGGAACTGGAGGTTTCTTTGATTCTGGACTCTTTTCTCTCAAAACTGAAATGGGGGTTTCTTTGAATCCAAAATGTTTTTAGAAACTGGAGCGGGAGATGAGGTTTATCCGTAAAGCAAGAAAAACACAGCACCAGAACCCTGAGTTTGGTCATACACAAGGTGATATTTTGGAAAAACCTGCAAAAAAGTAAATTAGCATTCAACGGGGGATGAAACTCAGAAAACCATCAACTTTGGTGGGAATTGAGTTTCATCTCGTCTGTCCTTTTTCCTGAGTACGTCCACTGCTGCTGCATATATTTTCACTGCTCCTAACTGTATAACTACTATAATTAGTCTTGGACCTTCTGCATTAAATGCTGAGTTTCAGCATTTCATACTGAGATTTTCTAAAATGTCTTTACTTTGCGAATACCACTTGATCTTAGCCAAAAGGCAGAGAAAGGTATTGTGGATACCACTGAAAGAGGGGATGGGGGTGAAAGGAGGCCCAAAGACAGGGTGAAGACAGGGTTACTTTACAGATAACTCTATTATAGGGGGAATTTTTTTTCAATAAACCACCCAACACTGCTTGGTTCCAGGCTTTTCCCAGGTTATGCAATCAACACCTACTTATGTACACAACAATGATACACCAAGCTTTTCAGGCAACTCTCCACCTTTACAAACTGTAGTATCAACACCATGTTGTTTAATGTTCATGGGTGCACTCATTTATCCAAGTACCTAGGCACTCATGCTCGTTGCATTCTTGTATAACCATCTAACACGCACAGAGGCCCAACACGAGTGACTGACTATAGATAGGTGAGAAACAGGGTCACTACATTTCTCTTAACTACTGGAACTAACTCCAACAGTCTAGGGCTGATTTAAAGGCCTGCACACATCTCTCTTCACTCTTGAAACTCTAGAATGCCATGATGGGTTCTAAGAAACGGCAAGCCTTCACATTCAATTTGGGCTCCCACCACTGGTCCTGGACAGATGGTGAGAACATCCCCAGATTCACATTGGGCTACACCTGTTTTGGAATCAGAATCAGTCCAGAGTTTCAGCAAAAATACTCAAAATCTAGCCCTCCTCATAGATGACTTGTTTAACATTTTAGTTGACTATGCATTTGTATTATATTATGAGACTAGAAGTAATTTATATAGAAAAAACTCCAATCCAGAAGGGGAGGGACACAAAGAGGGGACCAACATCCAAAGCTGAGACAGCGCCCAACAACAAAATGGAGGACAAGGTGTTAGGTGTGTTAGCTTAGTTGCTCGGTTAGGTCCTAGTTAATTAGGGATAAATTCGCTTAGCTTAGTCATATGGGTTTTATCTTAAATTAGTTGAAGTGTGAACAAGGTTTGGAATATTTTTGTTGATGGGACATTAACTTACGTTAAGTGATCAATTTATTTTTTTAATCATTTGGATTTCAAAACACACAAGTTTTGTTGTTGCAATTTTTTGGTGTTATGCAAGTTTTTTTTGCACAATTTTGTTGGGTTTTGGTTTTTGTTTTTTGGGCTTGGATTCTTGTTTATTGCAAGTGAATCATATCTTTTGAATCACAAAAAAGTTTGGTCTAGTTTTGTTAAGTTTTGCTTTGTGTTTTTTGGGCTTGGATTCTTGTTTATTGTAAATGAATCATATCTTTTGAATTATCAAAAAGTTTGGTGTCTAGTTTTGTGTTGTGTTGCAACTAGATTTAGTTTTTTTTAACATTTGGTTTATTCATGTTTTGCATGGGAGTTGGGTGCGGCAATTTTTGGGTTGTTTTTGTTGTTTTCAAGTTCTAGCAAATGTTGTGGAGCAAATTTTGTTTTCAACGTTGTGTGGCATGGGTTGTTTTGTTGTTGTTGTTGTTTTTGGTTGTTTGTGTTGCAATTGGGTAGCATATGCAGATGGGGGAAACATTTTTGGTTTTATTTTGGCAAAAAAAATCTTTTGAGAATTGAGCTCAAACAAGGCCTAGACCTTAGAGTTTGTTATGTGAAAGAAAGGAGAAAAAAAAAGAACCATTATTAAGAGGCCCCTACTTCTATCACAAGAGGCCTTCCCCTTTTTCTTTCTTTCTATATGTGTATTTCTCTTTCCTTCTCTCTTTCTTTCCCATTTTTTTTCACTTTCCTTGTTGAAATCAGCTCCACGTGCCCAACAAATGACAACATCAAAAGGAGTAAAAGAGGGAATTCACTAGGAGGAAATAGTGATGGGAAAAGTTAAATTCCATCACAATGATCGTTGTGTTTTAAAAAAAATTAGACTTTCATAGACCTCAAAAGTTCAGCTCATTTTGGAGGTTTGGAGTCCTTTGGATTAAGCTTGAAATAAGGAGGTTTGGGGAGGTCCAATCTAAGAATCATGTTTGTTTTTTCAACCCTAGAAGTTAGTTTCACTTTACCTATAGTCGAATAGTGATTTGGTGACAATAAATATTTTTTTGCCAAAATTTTCAAACAAGTTAGTACCCATGGTTGAACATGTCATCATATCCCTTCATGTCATGATGTGAGGTGACGTATGTGACATGAGAAAAAAAAATCATGACATGAAATGCAACGTGATCATGTGACATGAAATGTGATGTGAAACATGACATCACCTAACGTCAAATATTTTTGGAAGGATTTTTTGAAAATTCACCACACTTGCATATAATGTTGATTTGTCATGATTTTTGTGCCATCAAGTTTTTGGAGAGAATGGTTACATGTGTGCGAATGTGCAATTTTTTTGGAAACCAAAGGCTGATTTTCCATTTTGGAATTAATTTCCATTTAATATTTGGGAATTCACATCTCACATGAATAGAGGCGAAATCATGTGTCGTGACCAATGCTAGCGAATTTTTAAGGAGGAATATTATTCGTGTGAAAAATTTCAAAATGTTGTGACAAAAAAAATTAAAGACTTTTTCAAGGCATGGGGTGGTGTGTGGTCATCGTTCTTGTGCTAAATTTGGCAAATTAACATTGTGTTATAGTCTCCATTATTATACCTCATAGGTGGAAAAGTGTTTTGCCATTAACAAACATACAAAATTTGAATTCTTGTTGTGATTCTTGTGCAAAAATCACAAAAGTGAAAATTTGTGTTATATGATTTGTCCATTTCCACTTGTGTTTGTTGGGTTGCACTTGTTGTTTACGAACACGTCGGTCAAATTGTTATATGATTTTAATAGATAAAGGAATTACCAAAGGGTGTGTCATTTGGCTACGACTAGGGGTTGAACCCACATTTTTAGGTTGATGACCCTTCTAAGTAGTCTATGTTTATTATTCAATGTTAAACCATATTTGAATAGTTATGTGTTTTCACACACGTGCCTTTATCGTTGTAATGAGCATGGGGGTTGTGATTGGTGTGGTTAATGGTCAAGCATGGGAAAAGGTCACCACCTAATCTTGATCATTGAATAGGTCCTATTTAACATTTGGTTTGATTAAACATATTGATTAGGTTTTAAACCAGGGTTAAGTTATATTGGGATGCAAAGTTATGGATATTTTTGGATTTGATCACTAGGATGTCCTATTGTTTGCTATTGTGATGAGATTGGGTTGATGACCAATAAACCATCTTGTTGTGCTTAAAATGTTCCTAAATGTTATTGGCCTTATGAAATGTTTTTGTTGGTGCAAATGCCTTAACCATAAATGTACAACATCTCCATGTTTATGTTATGGGAATTATGGTTTAAAGGGTTTGGTTAAACCACAACATGTTCAACATCCCTTTAAGTTTAGTATAAGCCATAACATGTTTAACAAACCTTGGTTATTAAAAGTCTAAAGTTGGATACCCAAATTAAGGTTAAGGTTCATAATGAAAAGGGCATATGATCCAAGGACATGGCACATGGTTACTATCATTAATGGTTTTACTAGGTGTGGGGTGTAGTTCAAACCACCCACACCATTTTCATCATCATTTGGGGGGAATCCTCGTATTCACAGACATGTTCACCTCCAAGTTTGATCACCACACCATTGTTGTGGGACATTGATGACATTTATGGGGCCACCAGGGGGTTTCATTGATATTTGGGGGTGGTTGGCACCATAAAGTTGGATGATTTCATCTTGGGGGTTGAAAATGTAATTCATTTCAAAAAAATGTTTAACAATTAATGTGATACAAAATAGATGCGTAATCCCTAATCATTCACACCTTTGATGGCATGGAAAGGTTTGTTCCACCATTTGGAAAGGTTTGTTTGTAGATGATTACCATGAGTTCAAGCGTGCCCATGAAGTTCATATTGAGGAGTGACGATTATATTGTTCATCCAACAAATGTCTATCACCAAAGTATATATGGTCCCAACACCTACTTCTACTTTAGGTTTGATTTCAACAACTTTTAATAGTAACTCAACCAGTGGGGCAAGAGTGCCAATGGCTATGGAATCACTAGAAATGGGGTAGCCGTTGGGAGTGGTGGTATCGATCCTTTCATTAATACTTGGGGTCTATTGTCAACATTTAATTTGGTCTTTCTAAAAATTGCAAAAGAATTACCAAACATTTAGATAGAAAAGCTATGAAGTTTACAAAACTTCCAATGTAAGTTACATGAAAGTTTAGGAGAAGTGTATGCATAAATGCATAGATTGATTATAGTGATGCAAGGTGTTACCAAAGCCTAAACAATTTTGTTTTGGTGTGGGATCTTAAACAAGAGTTTAAACATCAAATGCGAGATGCCATGTTATTTCAGTTTACATAACCCACTTTGGTGAATGTGTTCTAGTTATCAAAACAAATCAAAATGAACATGGTGGTGGAAAGGTGGTCACCCTTGGTTTCAATAAAGAAAACCCAAGGAATTATCTAGCATTATCAATTCAAGAACCATGGGGCCAACCCAATAAAATCACGCCTTAAAAAAGGAGGGAACCAAACATGAATCGAATGGTTTCACATCATATTCGATGGAGCAAAGCAAAAAAGATATGTGTTGATGTGTTGAGCCTTATACAAAAGATTGCCCTAATTCACTGCAAGCCATAACTTCCAACTTTAACCCCATTGAACCATGTTCCCATTGCAATGAATATGGGCATGATGTTGATCATTGCTTCACATTTCATTTAGAGTTTAAAAAGGCCAATCATAAAACATTAATGCTGGTAAGGGTCAAGGTTATGGGAAGGGCCAAAACAGGAAAGCTACAACCAACAAAGGGTCGACCACCAAACTAGTTCAAGGCCAATCCAACACCATAGAGGCTAGATTTACATAGTGAGAGGTTCTAATTACAAACATGGCATCCCAAGTGAAATTTAATGCATTTGGGTTAAAGAAGGCAAAGGATTAGGAAGATGGCCAATCTTCTTATTTAGATATCAACTTAGGATATTTTTGTGGAATTATTTTTTCAATATTAATGGCCCCAAATGAAGATATATTGGATATTTCAAAAGGCCATGATGATGGAAATTATTTTGGGGTTCCCAATTTAGTCAAGATGTTTTTCACAACCACACTAATATTAAGGGTTAATGTTTGAATGTTTAAACCTTGAGGTGTTACCGAAATGTTAGATCTTCAATGTAATGAAAGGTGAAAGCAAATTATAGTGTAAACAATTTTAGGGAAAATTGGGATTACATATAGTATAAAAATTAGTAACATGTAAGATTTCACTCACTTTGATTTTTTTACAGATCACATGTAATTAATTTGAGCTTCAAACATAAAATAAGTTATTAAACCCATCAATATGCAATTGATTGGTAGTTGTATCATTGTTTAAAAATACACTGATAATTTTATAAACATTGATTTAGAACACAACATATTACCATTTTAAAATTATTTTTGAAAATCCATTCTTTTTATTTGAAATGGTAAAAACAACATTAGTCCACTTACATCTTCAATGGAAGAACATTTTACAATTTAAAAGATCAAAATTTTCATCATTATAACATCATAATGTATTAAGAAATGTTTTTATAACATCTGATATGAACTTCACCACTTGAAAAGAAATTGAGAATTTTAATGAAAAATATTATTCTTCATGGTTGTTTTTTCACATGTGCAAAATTTCATGGATAAACTACCATTAAATCTAGTCCTTCGTAATCCTTTTGTACAATCGCAGCACTATGATAGGGTTGTTGTAAAGTGAGAATGTACTCCAATTATTAATTAATTTGTTCATATTTGTTCCAATTTAATGATAAAATGATATATTGGGATGTAAACCACCATTAATTGAAATTTTTATTTACAAAATGATTTCCAAACATCCATTGTGATATATCAAAGTTCCACAAGTATCAAAAATTGTAAAATTTGTGATAGTTTTTTCGTTTACACCATAGTGTGCTTTCACCCTGAAATTTAATGCCAAGTGCAACTCCCATAATCATTCATGTTAACAAACAACATTTCCAATCCTCTAGGGGCGTTGACTTCTAATGGGGTGCCAAGGAGGGCACTAATTTTATTCATGAACCCCAAAAACTCATGAATTTGTTAGGGGTGGCCAAAGCGGTGTATCAAACATTAATGTTTTTTGTTAAAACATTAGCAATTTGAGGTATTCAATCAATGGTTGTGTTTTGTCTAATGGCCACATTATGTGAAATTGCCAATTGGGGGAACATTAGATGTGGTGGGTAGATCGAAGGACATTAATGTACTTACTATAGTCCCCCAGTAGGTTTTTGAGGCTAATCACATAGAGGTGTGTAAGGTTCACCCAAAAATTTGGTTTGTGGTTATGGCCAAATTTCATGACCTTCCAATGTAGTTAACCATTCATTAGGCCAATGTTGTTCCTAAAATGGTGGTAATGCATAATAAAAAGAGAGTTTTAAAGTTCTTATTGACCCCAAAAAGTTTTGTTGGATTCTAGTGTTTAACCACTAAAGTTGGGCAAGGTTATTATTGGTGGTCTTGGATTAATTGATGCCAATTTCGACGCATGCCCATATTAGATTTTGACATCAATGGGTGGTTTGGAAAGGGCTTGAGGGCTAACCAAATAGGAGATTGTGATCCAGGTTAATCCTAATAAATCGATAGATGACAATACAATGAAGGCCAAACAATGGTTACACATGTGGGTTCCTATGACATAATGGTTGGACGTGCGATTTTGTATCCCTTGGTGTTACCATTGATTTTTGGGAATAGTTGTATACTATCACCCAAGATGGCAAACATGAATTAGTCACAAGGCTTCACTATTGGTGAGGTTCATTGGGGGGCAATTTATAAAATCCAACAAATCCATTATGTTGATTAGATTTTCAAGCTTTTCACACATGTTTAAACATTGGAAGATAACATCCATGATCAGGATGAACCCCCAAATGGGGAATTGACGATGTTAATCTCATAGAAGATTCCATTCATTCAAGCTTCCACATTCGATTTTAGCTCACCACAAGACACATTGACCAATTTACAAACATTGGCTACTCATTTTATTTGTCAAGCTTAACACATTATGTTGTCACCAAGCCCATAAACTTTTGTGGATGTTGGTAATGGGCCTCACAATTTGAACCCATTGAATACCATGGTTATAGGATGGGATATTCCCAAGGATGAGATATGTTTATTGAATTATTTAGAGGCATTAATTTTGATTAACCATGCTTCTATAGTCTAGCATTTTAGTTCAAAGATACCATTATGTGGAAAAGGATCCAGAAGCTAAACAAGCCTCCATGTAACATGTCATGATGTTGCAACAAAGTTATCCCAACTTGTTGTCAACCTTGTCAACATTGACCATATAGGGTTATCAACATGCCTTACCAAACAATGTTACCTTGTTGGGGGTGTTGAATTTGGCTAGGATTGCACTAATTGATTTGGTCATTTCAAGATGGCTATGTCAAGTTCTTTCAAATATGGACATGTCAAAGTCTTTCATAGGTTGGCACAAATCAAAGAGACTTCCAAACCTTAGATCATGATTTTTTTGGGGGGTTTATTTGTGTGTTGTAGCATTTGTAAACCATGCAAATGAAATAATGTGCATACATGTTGGAGAATGTCCCACCATTGGGAGATTTTCAACCAATTGTTTTGACTAGATGGCATTAAATAAGGGTTTGGATCGATGAACTAACGCAAGTGGATGCTACAACAATTGGTTCATGAACACATCAGTTCCGTTGGTTGTGGATTACTTAGCATCACCAAACGATATCTAATGAACATATTAAATCATGAAATCACCCTTCTGATGATAACAATGTATCATTAACACAAACCACAACAATTACAAAAGTTTGCAACAAATTTATTAGCACATTCTTTAACAACACATGAAAAATGTTATATATAATTGCAATATATAAACCACCCAAAATGTAAACATCTTATTTTAATTATATTCTAGAAGACCTTTTATAAAAAATGTTTTCAAATTTTATAATTGTAATAATTGGAGATTTCAATATAAACTTGTCAACAAAAATAGTTGAATCATCTGCACTACACAAATTCATGAACAAATACAAGTTCAAAGTTACCTTTTTAAAAAACATCACTATCAATGATCCACAAATAGATCACATATAGACAAATACATTAACAAAAAAATTGCCATTTTGCATCAACATAAGCATATCATATAGACCATAAACCCTTATATCATGCATTCAAGTTACCTATTATGTCTCCCAATTTATATTATCACAAATTAAAGTACTTGTTCATATCAAATTAACATCATATTCCAAGGTGTATAAAGTAAATGCTATAATTTGTTAAAAATCAAATAAAACAAACCTATATTGTCAAATATTTAATATAAAATCATCAATATTTTGTCATGCACACCAATATTGGCGCTAACAACTATCATTGTCATCACACTCATAACACATAACACATTAACATCCTAAATGGTACACCACATCCAAACCAAGAAAAAACTCACTTGTAAACACATAAGAATCCAAGCCCAAACATAAAAAGAAAAACCAAAAACATAAAAACCTTTGCATAAACAAGAAATTCGTGCATAACATAAAACTTGCAAAAAAATGAAACAACTATGTTTCAAATCTCAAATCACCAAAAGTGATTTAGGATGATTTTGGTGATTTGAAATGACACTCCATGGGATTTTATCCCAAAACCAAATATCTTGAACCATGTTCACACTACAACTAGTTCAAGCCTAACTAACCCAATTTAACCTAAATACGACCTAATTGGGTAGTTAAACAAAAATTCTTGATAATTGTCATGCACACTAATATCGATGCCTATAACTATTGTTGTCATCACACTCACAACACATAACACATTAACACCTTGAATGGTACACCACATCCAAACTGCCCTCTTATTTGGGGATGAGGTCCCCTTGTGCTAAATAACACTACAAGATTACTTAGGCAATCCACCATGGATGAATCCTTTAGTTCCAAGGTAAGAAGATCATTAAGCTGGGTGCAAATTTGAGGCCCATCGTTAGTCATCTATATGGAATCCTTCAAATCCTCAGCCAAAGGTGAAAATTCATGGGAAAAAACCTTAAACTAGTCTTACTATGTGATTGTGGGAGCCACGTCTATTGGGTGCACTAAGGGTAAAACCATTTGCCAATTGGTACCTAGTCCAAGGGCGATGTCAAACATTCCATGTGCCATCCTTTTGAACACCGGTCACAAACCAACATAATGGCAACTCTTGTGGATTGCCCACATAACATACATTATAAATCAACATGTATAAAAGCCAAGGATGGGTCAATTTGGCCATCCACATTGGGAAGATGACATGGCACACAATTATGCACATGTTCCCTCCATGTCTAACCATTTCATCCCTCCAACAACAATATTCCAAAAGGTAAGACCTTCCAAACACGCAAAATCACACAACCTACAATCACATCTAATGTGGTGGGTGTTGTCTACTATAGGTAAACATAATCCTTTGGTTCGAACGTACAAACTTGAGGTCGATAACCTCCTCCATGAATCGTGGCATACCAAAGAATATTTTGGTGCCGAGTAATTATTATATTCTCCATAGCCATAGGCATCACATGCCTAAACAAAAAAACATGTTGGCCACATGCCAAAATCCACATTGAAGGATCATTGAAATTAATCATAGTCATAACATTGTGGCAAATGGAGGTTGGTAGTTCAGGATCCCGAGCAAATAGCAGAAAATATAGTGAAAAAGATGTTAATGAGGCTTGTTGATTGAACCTATATCCCATGGCCAACCATGGCAACTGCAAGTTCCAATCTTGAGTGTGGCCTTTTTTAAAGCCATGTTCCCACAATCCTCGCTTCACCGTCTGCACCATTCATTTGGCCAACCCGTTTGCCTTAGGATGATTTTGTGAAGTAGTCCAATGATTTATCAATGCCTTTTCACACAAATCTTGGAAATCCCCTCAGAATTTTGTACCTTGGTCGATGAGAACCTTAGCTGGAACACCAAACCTATTAAACACTATGTCCAAAAATGCATGTGTAGCTCCCTCACTATTGTGATCTAGCAATGGCACTAACTCCAACCACTTGGACAAGTGTTCAATCATAACCAAAACATATCAGTTATGTCAAAGTGTCAAACTTAGTGGATTAACAAAATCCAAGCTCCATTGATAACCTAACCCCATAATTGGTAAGGGCTATAGTTGAAGTGTTGGTGTGTTGAATGATGCCTATACTCAATCACACACCATACACCAAGAAATAAATTTTTGAACTTATAATTACATCCCATGCCACCAATATTATGCCTAGAGCAAACTATAGGTTCGTTAGACCCCAAAGTGGCCCAACTCTTCATGAATTTGCCATATAAGGCCTTCATAATGTTCTGGGTGTGGTACCACACGTAATAAGGAATTACTTTCCGATTGGAATTATTTCGCCCTATGGACAACTTGATCCCACTCCTTGGGTGTCAATCCATTGAAACCTCACTTGCCCGTAGATATGCCATAACAAGTAAATCTAGATGGATGTCTAAGGCACTGTTGCCCTCTGGCTCATCATCATCAATGTGGGAATTTCCATTGCCCATGTTGCCCTAGGGTACATCCCCAAAACATCCCAACAAAATACTTAGGTATGCATAGGCATGCCATCCTGATATTGCTTCCAAATCCACCTTTCCATGCCACCTCACCCCTATGGTATCCTCCTCATTATAACTTGTGTATTGACTCAACCCATTGGCATCCCAATTAATCTTACTAGCCCTGTGAACAATATCAAAATTGTACTCGTAAAAGATAAGTGTCAATTTGGCTAACTTTCCTATAAATCAATCTAATTCCATAAAAAACTTCAAGGGCTAGTGATTAGTAACCAAAATAAATGGGCTACCATATAGATAACACCTAAAAGAAAAAATTGCCCAAACACTAGTGAGGCACTCCCCTTCAAGTGACCTATATTTTGCTTCTGTTTTGTTGTTGGATCAACTGACATATGCCACCACAAATTCCCAACCATTCATCTAGTTGGGTAAGCACGACTCCCAGCCCTAAAGTATTCTAATCAGAATGCAACCGAAAAGGATGTCTTTGAATGGGTCGTTTCAAAATGGGGCTAAGGAAAGTTGAACCTTCAATTCTTGAAATGTCTGTTCTTGCTCCTCACCCCAAACGTACTTTTAATCAATTTGCATCAACCTAATTAAAGGTTTAACAATGTTGCTAAATCCTTTAACAAAATTTCAATAATAATTACACAAGCCTAGGAAAGCTTGTAATCGATTAACATTTGTTAGCTAAGGTACCTATGAAATGGCCTCAATCTTGGCCTTTTGTACCCCCAATCCACTTGAATAAATCATGTGAGCCAGGTATTCCATTTATGTCTAGAAAATCCTGCACTTGCTTGGATGAAACTTAAGGTTATGATATTTAAGTCTTCCAAATACCTCCTACAAATGATGCATGTGATCCCTTGATGTCAAGCTGAAGATGATAATGTCATCGATGTAGCACTTGGCAAAACCAAGTCCTACCAACACTCAATCCATCACCTTCTGAAATTCTATAAAGGCATTTTTCAAACCAAATGGCAAAAAATGCCATTGGTATAAACAATCCTTCCCATGAGGATCAATTCCCCAAAATGTTGTTTTAACCTTGTCACCCTCCCTTAATGGCAATTGATGGTAGCTAGATTTCAAGTCCAAAATATTAAAAACCTTGGCCTAATCAAGGGCATCAAAGACCTCTTCTAATAAGGGCATGGCATATTTGTTTAAATGTGTGTGTTTGTTGACTGGGTGGTAATCCCCGCACATGTGCTGTTCCATCCAATTGCCAAAAATATCCTTTTTGGCATCACTATGGTTAAGGCATAATCACTTTTCGACAGTTCCACTAAATTTGCATCTAACAACTTTGTTGTTTGAGCTTGAACCAAGGCCTTCTCCATTTCATTCAACCTATAAGGTCGTTTGAAAATAAAATTATCATCCTCCAATATAATTCAAACTTCTTGTCCTTTCAATTGTCTCAATTCCTTCAAACTAAAGGCAAAACAACCAACATAATCCTACAATAGCTATCATACTTCATGCACCTCATTTCTTGTAACTATAGGACCAATATTTGGTTCCCATGATTTTGCGGTCTCCTATACTTTGGGCTAAAATGATGACACATCCCTAGCACCCAAAGTTGTGGCCAAAACTTGTGATTCCTATGCATAATGTAATGTAGCACCGGAATGCTTTAACGCCCCCACATCAAAAACCTCCTTCCCATTACCCATAAATCCTTGATCCCATAAATGCCAAGGATGACACCCCCCCCTTGCACCAACATAGTTGACCCAGATGTAGGTAACTTAATTAACATACATATTTACCTACCTTTTTATTTATTTATTTACTTAATTTATGTATCTTACATAGTTATTTAAGAATAATGTTGTGTGAATTAAAAGGCCTCAATGTTGTGTGGATATGAAAATGTTTTTCCCTTCCAAAAGTTTGTCCCCATATTGTTTGTCATCTTTTCCAAATGATGAGCAATATAAATAGATGCACCATAAGCATCCAAGACATAAGAAATATTTTAAAAAGGAAGGCCACTTGGGATGAACCAATTGAAAAGGCTCAACCTTAAAGGCCAAATTCAAAATGAAATAAAATTTTCTTACCTAGGTCATTGAGGTGTAAACTTAATCTAGGTGGTGTACATTTAAGCCTACTAAAGGTCATAACTTAGGTTGCATTAGCCTACTTTAGGCTTTTTTACCTAGTTGTTAGTTATAAGCTCCTAGACCTAGGCCTAGGAGCTTAGGTTATAAATTCCTAAACATAGAGACCTTAGGAATAGGTATCTAATTTTAGGCTTAACCTAGGTTGCTTAGTTTATATCCACGTGGCATAACCTAGTGGCCAATGTTTAAATGCCACATGACATAGACTAGATGGCCAATGTTTAGATGCCATGTGGCTTAATTTAGGTGATTAGTGTTTAAATGTCACATGGCATTTGCCTAATCAAAATGGTGTTTGACTAGTTAAAAAGTCATTCGATTGTTGTATTAACCAGTTAAAAATACTAATTGAAATGACTAGTCGAAAATGTCAACTTAGGCCTAGTAAAAAAATACACGGTTAAATCATAATGGATAGGTTCAAAACAACTTGTCTAAAATGATTGAAAGGCTTTTTTGACACTTGTCCAAAATGGGTTTTTTTTTACCAAAATTTCTAGTAAAAAAAATTAAAAATTCTTTTTGGGTTCACCCTTCTAGTTGATTTTTGTTGTTTTATGGACAACATTAAGATCTTAGGTGTCCCTTTCAGTTTTGGTTCCTTTTCCTCATCCTTTTTGTAGGAGACTTTGGATGAGGATGTTCATCATGTTGATGCATTCCTTAGGTTAAAGGATGTCTGTGTAGCATTTGAAATCCTTTCTTGGTGTTTTGCTAAGAGGCCTTTTTATTTGTTCCGTTGTTTTCCCCTTCTTTTAAGTTTTTGAAATGAACTTGCCACTTTCAATTTGACTTTGTTGGGAATGTTTTAAAAGCTTTTGGGCCCATGTTGTTTTGAGTGCCTTCAAGCTCTTTTAGCCAAATGACAAGTTTGTCTCCCCATTTTTAATGGAAAATTAAGCCTCATTTTTGCATAAAACATAATTCCATCAGCCTATTTGGGGAATTGGGCTATTGTTGCCTTCGTCATTGCCTTTAAGTTCATGTTGAATTCTCACCCATTTTTATTTGAGGTGATAGGAGTGAGCAACTCAAATTCATTATCCTTTTAGGCCCATTTAAAGTTGGCATGGGAGTTTTTCCCCCTAATGGAAGTGACATACGTACCCCTTTTTAAGTAGTTGATAGAGAGAGGAGTATGTCGACTTCATGAAAATATTTTAGAAATATTTTATGACCATTTTTTTTGGCATCATCTTTAATTTGTTTTTTGATTCACATGAGGCATGCTTGAGATCTTATGCGAGGCCCATTGTAGGTGTATGGTTGTCTACTCATCTAATGATTCCTTTTTTTGTTTAACTTCAAAAGCTTTTTCCACTACATTGCACATTTGGTTGGGCTTTTCCCACCCCTTAACCCTTGGTTAGTCACATTACATTTGTGATCAACTTTGGACCCTATGGGGATGCACCTTCTTCATTGCGCCCATGGTGGTGAAAGAATGATTTCCTGTGATGTTGTGCATGATGCCTTTATGTCTATTGTGAAGGATGCATGATTTCACATTTATGTAAGTAGATCCATGTTCTTTCATTGTTTAGTTTTTAGTCTTCGAGTTGGTGAATCAACATTATGGTTTTGGTGAATGGTGTTCGGACATTGGTTGACATCGTCATCATTAACCCCATTTGAATATGTTTGGATTTGTGAGTAGCTCTATTTCATGGGCTTGGCATTACAATTGCAGCTCAAGCTAAAGATGACCTTTATTGTGATCGATACCAATGGACCAATTTTTCCTCTAACCATAAAGGTGTTTGAGTGTTTGCATTAGTAGGCCAACAATTTTTTTCATTGACATGACATGGAGCATGAAAAGCTTTAAAAGCCCTCCTCTTTCAATTTTGTGTCATTTTATAGGTAGAAGGTGTTGGTGATGTTGCAACGAGTGTATGCTCTATTTCAAAATGTGTTGTTATTATAGGTGAAGGTTTTTCTAGGATAAATGTTATAACATCTCCCCTCTTCTTCTATGATATGCTCCTTGCGAGGAGACATTTGAGTCCTTGATTTGTTCATGTTCCCCTTGTGATATGCCCCAGTTGGTGGTTTCTTCTTTTGACATGAACTTGGGTCCATCGATCTTGTACCTTTTTCTTGCCCTTTGTTGGGTGCTTTGTTTTGTTGACGTTTGGCAACTTTTCATCAACACACCATGCTTCATAGATAGATGTGCAAACCAAGAATGGCAGAAGCATTGCAACTTTTTAAATTTAGAGCAACTCCAATGGTTCTCAGTATGTAACCCTGCAAATTACAATTGGAGGAGAAAAAAGTCAAAACATGTGGGTAGGTTTGGCTCACAAAAATGGTTCTGGCTCATCATTTTTGCTTAGTTTGCTGAGGCTGGTAAAAGGACACAGCAAAGCACAACACCTGCTGTTGATTGGCTAGGTTGCTTGGTCCAGGTGAGTTGCTATTAGTACCTACTCTTGTACCTGTTTGCAGTCCCAGTTTTAGTTTATGGGTTGGATTAGAAAAGAGAAGAGAACACTTAACTAAACTTGAATGTGAGAAATATTTTTGCAGCTTGATATACTGAGCACCATTACAGATGCTCTTATGTACTAAGTTTCCCCCAACCTCCCACCCAATTCCCCCCCCCCCCCCCCCCCCCCCCCCCCCCCCCCCTGATGACCATGTCAACCACCCGCCGACGTTCCCTGGGTCCTAAGGAAGCATCG
>Ga0116231_10004432_pt1 | contig 28404 bp, 23 predicted proteins | sample S1TSphgellanicum_2_FD_89695 | JGI IMG/M metagenome (GOLD analysis project Ga0116231, IMG submission 89695) | Host-associated microbial communities from peat moss isolated from Minnesota, USA - S1T2_Fd - Sphagnum magellanicum MG | ecosystem: Host-associated > Plants > Peat moss > Unclassified...
AGTTTCACCCATGCCGGCGACACGCTCAACCTCAGCCAATCGGCGGTTTCGCGGCAGATTTCCGCGCTGGAGGAGGCGCTCCAGGTTCCGCTGTTCCATCGCCACGCGCGCGGGCTGATCCTCACCGAGCAGGGCGAAAGCCTCAACCGAACCGTCCGCGAGGTGTTCGCCAAGCTCGCGATGACCGAGGCGCTGCTGACCGAGAGCAAGGAGCGCCCGGCTGGCAAACTCAAGGTGACGACGACGTTCGGCTTCGGCTCGTCCTGGCTCGCCCCGCGCCTGCAGGGCTTCCTCGACCTGTATCCCGACGTGTCGATGTCGGTCCTGCTCGATGACACCGATCTCGACCTCGCGATGCGCGAGGCCGATGTCGCCATCCGCATGCACCCGCCCAAGCAACCCGACCTCGTGCAACGCCATCTGATGACGATGGAGTGGCATATCTGCGCGTCTCCGGAATATTTGAAGAAGGCCGGCACGCCGACCCGCGCGGAGGAACTGGACGACCACAAGATCGTCCTGTTCGGCAATTACCGCCCCCCGGTCGCCGACATTAACTGGCTCGCCGAGGCCGGGCGCCGGCCGGGCAGCCTGCGCAAGCCCGTGCTGGAGGTGAACAGCCTGCAAGCGATGTGGCAGGCCACTCGCGCCGGCGTCGGCTTGGCCGCATTGCCCGACTACATGGCGGTGGAAGCGGAGGCTGCGGGTTTGATACGGGTTCTCCCCGAGTTCAAGACCCCTAAAATCGACGTATATTTTGTCTACCCGGAGGAATTGCGGAATTCCAAGCGGGTCGCGGTGTTCCGCGACTTCCTGCTCGCTCGCCTCGCCCAGCGCTGAGTCCCCGCCTCCGCCAAAAGCGGCTCCTTCCGATGGGAGGGAGCCGCTTTTGCATTTACGCACCGCTCGGCACGAGATTCGCGACCGGGTGACGCCAGAGTGAACTCCAAGTCATCATCTTCACGATCCAGTGTCACTACGGCAGATCCAAGCATCCAGTGATGCATTCCTGCCACAGGCTTAAAACTCTGTAAGTATGCGTGGAACCAGCTTCGCCTTTACAAGTTGAGGCGACTGTGAGGAAGCACTGCATTCCGGTGCTTTTTCTGATCGCTTCATGTATCGAAGGAATTGCGCCATGCGCATCAAGCAAGCCATGCTCGCCAGCACGATGCTGGCGGTCCCTCTCGTTGCCGCGCCTCTCGTGGCCCAGGCCCAGCCGGTGAATGGTCTGTATGTCGGCGCCGGCGTTGGCGCGAATTTCCTGCAGAACGAGACCGTCAAGAGCCTCACATTCCCGAATGGGGTGAAGACCGGCGGCGGCACCAATCCGAAATTCGACGTCGGCATCACCGGCCTCGGCAGCGTCGGCTGGGGCTTCGGCAATGGCCTGCGCGTCGAGCTGGAAGGCAATTACCGTGAGAACGATGGTCGCTCCATCGGCGGGTTCGGCACTGTTCTGAAGGGCGGGAGCGAGAAATACGGCGCGATGGTCAACGCGCTGTATGATTTCGACCTGACGCCCTACGGCATCTCCTTCGTCACTCCGTATGTCGGCATCGGCGCCGGCTACGCCCACGAGGACCTGACCGGACTCCACGCCGTCGCGCCGGGCGTATCCATCCGCGCCCGCAGCGGCACCGGCGACGACCAGTTCGCCTATCAGGGCATCGCCGGCGTTTCCTATCCGCTCACGTCGCTGATGCCGGGCCTGTCGCTGACGGCGGAATACCGCTTTTATGCCACGCCGCAGGATGCCAAATACGCCGTGCTCTACTCGTCTCCGACGGTGACGAGCCTGTCACGCGTCAAGGTCTCCGACGACCTCAATCACAGCGTCATGCTCGGCGTGCGATACGCGTTCAACACGGTCCCGCCGCCGCCCCCCCCGGCGCCCGTGCCGGTTGCCGCGCCGGCGCCGGCGCCGTCGCGTACCTATCTGGTGTTCTTCGACTGGGATCGCTCGGACCTGACCGCCCGGGCGCGTCAGATCATCGCCGACGCGGCCCAGAATATCGGTCGGGTGCAGTACACCCGCATCGAGGTGGATGGCCACGCCGACCGCACGGGCACCGCGCAATACAACCAGGCCCTGTCGCTCCGTCGCGCCCAGACCGTGGCCGGCGAACTGGTGAAGGACGGCGTGCCGCAGTCCGCCATCAACATCCAGGCCTTCGGCGACACGAGGCCCCTGGTGCCGACGGCCGCCGGAGTCCGCGAGCCGCAGAACCGCCGCGTCGAGATCATCATCCATTGAACCACCCACCCGCCTCTCCCACGGAGGCGCGGGCGTTTCATTCCGCTGCGAGTTCGCGCCCGGCCAGCATCTCGCTGAGCCGGGCGATCGCCGTGTGGTCCTGACCCGGCCCGAGCAGGGACGCCGCCGAGGCCCAGAGTTCCCGGCACGCCGCCGCGAACGGCGCGGGCGTGTGCCCGTCGCGGGCGATCTCCAGCGCGATCGACAGCTCCTTGACCATCAGGTCGAGCCCGAAGCCGGAATCGAACCCGCGCGACAAGACGAACTGACGGAATTTTTTCTGCGTGCTATTGTTCATCCCGGTCGATGCGTTCAGCACATCGGTCATCAGGCCGGGATCGAGGCCGAATTGTTGGCCGATCAGCAGCGCCTCGATGCCAATCAGGAACCCGCCCGCCGACACCAGGTTGTTCAGCGCCTTCATCGCCTGGCCGGCGCCCACGCCCCCGCACGCGGTGATCGTGCTCCCCATCGCCTCCAGCACCGGCCTCGCGCGCGCAATCGAAGCCTCGTCCCCGCCGACCATGATCGCCAGCGTGCCGTTACGTGCCCGCGCCACGCCGCCGGACACTGGCGCGTCGATCATCGCCGAACCAGCCTCCGCCACCATCCCGGCGAGGCGGCGCGTGGCCGAGGGAATCCCGGAGGTCATATCGATCACCAGCGAGCCCGGCCGCAGCGCAGGCAGCGCCTCGGCCAACACTTTCTCCACCACCGCGCTGGTCGGCAGCATCGTGATCAGCACATCGGCCGCCTCCGCCAGCGCGGCGACCGTGGCGGGCGCGGCGCCGCCATTCTCGGCCACGAACAAAGCGGCGGTGGCGGCCTGGGCGTCGGTCACCATCACGTCATGCCCGGCGCGCAGCAGGCAGGCGGCCATCGGCCATCCCATGTTGCCGATGCCGACCACGCCGATGCGCGGGCTCATGGCTTGGCGGCCGCGTCCTTGATGATCTCCTGCGCCACCTTGAAGGCGTCCAGCCCCGCCGGGATGCCGCAATACACGCAGGCCTGCAGCAGGATCTCCTTGATCTCGTCGACGGTGACGCCGTTGGTTAGCGCCCCGCGCAGATGCAGTTTCAGCTCGTTCGGACGGTTCAGCGCCGTGAGCATGGCGATGTTGAGCATGCTGCGCTGCTTCCGCTCGAGCCCGGGCCTGGTCCAGACCTCGCCCCAGCACGCCTCGGTGACGTATTTCTGGAACGCCACCATGAAGTCGTCCACGCGGGCCAGCGAGCCATCGACATACTCCGCGCCCAGCACCTCGCGGCGCACCTTCAGGCCGGCGGCGAACAGGTCCGAACTGAATTCCGGGCGCGCCGGCGTCTTAGGAACAGCCTCGTCCATTGGGTGTCTCCTCCGTTTGCCGCGACCGTAGGGATTGCCATCGAGGCCGGCAAGCTGCTCGGATCACGGCGGCTCACAAAGGAAACGACCGCCATGGCCGCCATGTATGAGGTCTTCGCGCTGCGCTACGCGCACTTCGCCGAGCGCACGCAAGGCGCCAACTTCATCTTTCCCGACGACCACGCGGCCGCCATGCCGATCGATTTCTATCTCTGGGCGATCCGCGGCGAGGGCCGCGTCATCGTGCTGGATACCGGTTTCGACGAGGCCGCCTCGCGGCGGCGCGGCCGCGCCTGGCTGCGCTCGCCGCTGGACGCGCTGCGCGGTATCGGCATCAACCCCGCCGGGGTCGAGGACGTGGTGCTGAGCCACATGCATTGGGACCATGCCGGCCATTGGGAGGCCTTCCCAAAGGCCCGTTTCCATCTCCAGGAAGCTGAAATGGCTTACTGCACCGGCCGCTGCATGTGCCACGAGCCCCTGCGCCGCGCCTTCGATGTCGAGCATGTGCAGACCGCGGTCGCCCATGTGTTCAAGGAGCGCGTGGCCTTCCATGCCGGCACCGCCGAAATCGCGCCGGGGATCTCCCTGCATCTGGTCGGTGGCCATTCGGGCGGCCAGCAGATCGTCCGTGTGCCGACCGCGCGCGGCGCGGTGGTGCTGGCCTCCGACGCGGCGCATTTCTGGGCCAATATCCGCAAGCGGAACCCCTTCCCCCTGCTGCACAATCTCGAACGGATGATCGAGGGCTGGGTCACCTGCGAGGCCCTCGCCGACGGCCCCGACCACATCATCCCCGGCCATGATCCGGAGGTGCTGCGCCGCTTCCCGCCGGTCCCGGGGCAGGAGGGAACCGTGCGGGTCGATCTGCCGCCGATCCAGCCATAGAACCCCAACCATAGAACGATAGGCGGCGTGCCTGAGCCCCGCTATTGACGCCTCATGCGCACTCTCTCCCGCTGGCTCCTGCGTCTGATCGGCTTCGGCATCACGCTGTGCCTGCTCGCGGCGTTGGCCGGCGGCGGCTTGATCGGGGCGACCCTGCCGGGCGGCGACCTAACGCTCGACATCGCCGGGCTGTCGGCGCCGGTGGACGTCACGATCGATCCGGACGGCATCCCGCGCATCCGCGCCGCCAACGAACTGGACGCCGCCGCCGCCCTGGGCTTCCTGCACGCCCGCGAGCGGATGTTCCAGATGGATCTGATGCGCCGCGCCGCGTCGGGCCGCCTCTCGGAAATCGCCGGGCGCTCGACGTTGTATATCGACCGGCTGATGCGCACGCTCGGCGTCGCCCGCGCGGCGGCTGACGATCTCGCCGCCCTACCCGCGCCGACCCGCGCGATCCTCGACGCCTATGCGCGCGGGGTGAATGCATGGATCGACCGGCGAGGCCGGTTCGCGGCGGCCGAATTCCTGCCGTTCGGCGCGCCCGCCCCCTGGTCGGCCGTGGACAGCCTGCTCTGGGGCAAGACCATGGGGCTTTATCTGTCGGGCAACTGGCGCACGGAACTGGCCCGCCAGGTGCTATCGGGCAGCATGACCCGGGAGGCGGTCGATGCCCTCTGGCCGCCCGCGAGCGGCGCGGGCCATCCCGAAGCCGCCCAGGGGCGGGACAGCACGCCCGAACAGGCCGCCGCGCTGAGCCGCCTCGCCGCCGCAATCCCCGATTTCCCTGATCCGTTCACCCTGCCCGACGAGGCCAGCAACGCCTGGGCCGTCGATGGCGCGCACAGCGAAACCGGCGCCCCGCTGCTGGCCGGTGATCCGCATCTCGGCTTCAGCCTACCGGGCATCTGGTATCTCGCGCGGATCGATACGCCGCTTGGCGTCCTGGCCGGCGCCACGGCCCCGGGCGTCCCGTTCCTCGTCATCGGCCGCAACAGCCGCATCGCCTGGACGTTTACGACAACCGGCGCGGATGTGCAGGACCTGTTCATCGAGACCCCGGTGGGCCAGACCCGCTACCAGACGCCGGTCGGGCCGCGCCCCTTCGTCACGCGCACAGAACGGATCGGCGTGCGCGGCGCGCCCGATCAACTCTGGACCGTGCGCGAGACCCGCCACGGCCCCGTCATCAGTGACCTGACCGCGCCCGACGGTCCGATCCTCGCGCTGTCCATGGCCAATCTCGCGCCCGGCGACACCGCCGCGAGCGGGCTGCTGGCGCTGAACCATGCCGCGACGGTCGCGGAGGCCGGTCAGGCGGCGGCGATGATTTCCTCTCCGGTGCAGAACATGATGGTGGCCGATCACGAGCAGATCGCCCTGTTCGTCACCGGACGGGTGCCGATCCGCAAGTCGGGCGATGGCGCCCGCCCGGCCGACGGCGCCAGCGGCGCGGGCGACTGGACCGGGTTCGCCTATGGCGACGATCTGCCACATATCGTGGCGCCGGCCTCGGGGCGCCTCGTCAACGCCAACGAGCGCGTCGCCCCGCCCGATTTTCCGGTGTTTCTCGGCCGCGACTGGTTCGACGACACGCGCGCGCGCCGCATCCGGCAGCGCCTGGACAACGCACCGCGTCAGTCCGCGATAGGCTTCGCGTCGATCCAGATGGACGATGTCGACCTGATCGCCCGCGCCCTCGTTCCCCGGTTGCGCCGGGTGCCGGCCGAAGGCGTCGCCGCCCAGGCGCTGGCCCTGTTCGACCATTGGGATGGCTCGACCGCGCGCGATCTGCCGCAGCCGCTGCTGTTCAACGCCTGGATGCCGCGCTTCGCCGACGCGCTGCTGGCCCGTGACGCCATACCGCGCAATGCGAGGGCTGCCGCCGCCCCCTGGCCGGACCTCGTCATCGCCGCGCTCGGCGGCGAGGGCCAGACGCTCTGCGGCGACGATTGCACGAAGCTTCTCGCAACCACGCTCGCCGAGACCGCCGCCGACCTCGCCGCCCGGTTCGGCAACGACCCGACGCTGTGGCGCTGGGGCCCCGCCCATCAGGCCGTGTTCGCCCATCCGCTGCTCGGCCAGTTGCCGGTGATCGGGCCCTGGACCCAGGCGCGCATCCCGCTCGCCGGCGACGAGGCGACCATCGATCGCGGCGGCTTCGCCCCGCAGACGCTGGACGCGAACCACGGACCCTCGTTTCGAGGGGTCTATGACCTCGCCGATCTCGACCGCAGCCTGTTCATCGTCGCGCCCGGCCAATCCGGCCACATAATCAGCCGGCTGGCCCGCAATTTCATGGAGCGTTGGCGCGATGGACGCACCATAATGCTGGGACCGGCCGCCGAGCGCGTGAATGTCCGCCTGCGCCTGCTGCCATCCTCCGATGTGTCGAAAGGCGTGCCTCCATGATCGGCAGCTCCGCCGCCCCGCCCCCCGGAACCCCGCACCCCGCCTGGATGCCATCCGCCTGGATCGCGGAGGACGTGCTGCCCCGCCGGATCATGGCGTGGCTGATCGACGCCGTGCTGATCGCCATTCTGGCCGCCACGCTCTGGACGTCGGGCTTCCTGTTCGGGCTGCTGACACTCGGGCTCGGCTTTCCGGTGCTTCGGTTGCTGCCCATCGTGCCTCTGGCGTATCCCTGGCTGTTTTTGGTCAGCCCGCTCTCGGCCACTCCGGGGCAGCGCATGATGGACCTGATCGTGCGCCGTAACGACGATCTGGGTCCGCCGAGCGGCACCGAGGCGCTGATCAGCGTACTCGCGTACTACGCGACGTTGGGCCTGGGCGCGATCTGGCTGGGGATCGCGCTGATCACGCCACGTCACCGCACGCCGCATGATCTTTTGTCGGGCCTGGTGGTGATCCGGGCCCGCGCCTACGCCGCGGCATCGTTGACCCCGGCCGCCGGAGCCTGGAACATGCGTCCCGGAGGTCGGTTCAACGCATGAGCTACAAGCCGCCGCGGCGCCCGCAATTCTTCTACACCACCGCGCCGCTGCCCTGCCCCTATGTCAGTGGCCGGACCGAGCGGAAGGTCGTCACCGAAATCACCGGGCCCGATGCGGATTCGCTGCATGACCGTCTGTCCCGCGCCGGCTTCCGCCGCAGCCACAACATCGCCTATGCGCCGGTCTGCCCCGGCTGCAATTCCTGCGTCCCGATCCGCATCCCCACCGCCACCTTCCAGCCCGACCGCACGCTGAAGCGCATCGCCCGCGCCAACGCCACGATCGAGGGCTTTGACGTGCCGGCCCGCGCCACCGCCGAGCAGTTCCAGCTGTTCCAGCGGTACCAGCAGGCCCGCCACGGCGATGGCGACATGGCCACGATGAGCTTCTACGACTATCGCGCCATGGTCGAGGACACCCCGATCGAGACCTTCATCGTCGAGTTCCGTGACGCCGATGACCGCCTCGTGGGCGCCTGCCTCACCGACAAGCTCGGCGACGGCCTCTCGGCGGTTTACTCCTATTTCGTGCCGGGCATCGAGAAACGTTCCCTCGGCACGTTCACCATCCTGTGGTTGATCGAGCGGGCCAAATCCATGGGCCTGCCCTATGTGTATCTCGGCTACTGGGTGCCCGAGAGCCGCAAGATGGCCTACAAGGCGCGCTTCAAGCCCAGCGAGGTGCTGGTCGCCGGAACCTGGCGCATGCTCACCCATGCCGACGTCGCGGGGCATGACGAGGCGAAGGTGCTGGTTCCGATCACCGCCGGGTGACGCCCCGCGCCCTCCTGTCCGCGCTACTCGTGATGGGAATGGCGGCGTCCGCTCAGGCGCGAACCCTGCGGGTCGGTCCTGGCGAGGCCTACGCAATCCCGTCCGCCGCCATCGCCGCCGCCCGAAGCGGCGATACGGTGCAGATCGCGGCGGGCGCCTATACCGACTGCGCGACCGTCACGGCCAATGGCGTGACCATCGCCGGCGCCGGTCCGACGACGATCCTCACCGGCCGTGTCTGCGCGGGCAAGGGCCTGCTGAATATCGATGGCGACAACATCACCGTCCGCGATCTCACGCTGCAAGGCGCCCGCGCGCCGGAGCATAACGGCGCGGGCATCCGCGCCGAGGGTGGGAACCTGACCGTCGATGGCGTCCGTTTCGTCGGCAACGAAAACGGCATTCTCAGCGCCGACGCGCCCGCCGCCACGATCGCGATCCGCGACAGCGTGTTCCTCCGCAACGGCTCCTGCGTGAGCGCCTGCGCGCACGGCGTCTATGCCGGTCACATCGCCCTGCTCAGCATCGAGAACAGTCGCTTCGAGGAAACAAGAAGCGGTCATCACGTGAAATCCCGCGCCCTGGTCACACGGATCACCGGCACGACGATCGAGGACGGCCCGAACGGCACATCCAGCTATCTGGTCGAGATCCCGAATGGCGGTTCGTTGATCATGGAACACGATGTCCTGGAGAAAGGACCGGGCAGCGAGAACCACGCCGTCGCCATCTCGATCGGCTCGGAGGGCGTGACACAGCGGAGCGACAGGATCTCGATCCATACGACATGCTTCCGCAACGATCAGGGTCGGGCAACGGTGTTCCTGCGGAACCTAACCGGTACGAGACCGGAGATTTCCGGCGTTGGCACGAGCGGGATGGTCACGCTGGTGGAGGGAACAGGGGCAGCGCGGTGATTGGGGCGGGTTCGCCCTGATCCCATCGCCGGCGCTGGTGCCGGGCACGCCCTCTGGCTATGCAGGCGGGAAGCGTGTGAGGTCGGAATGGACGACATGGCGACGCCCCGCGGCGGATCGGGAAGGGCAAAGACTTCGCGGCCATCCCAGCCATCGTTGGCGGCGATGGCGCTGTCGCATCGCTACCGTCTCGTCGCGCCGCTCTGCACCGGACGCACCGTGCTCGACGTCGCGGGGGCCGCCTCCCACAAAGGCGCCTTCGGCGCAGCGCGAAAGACCGTTGGAGCCTCCGCCGCGAAGGCCGATGTGATGGTGAGCCTCGTCCCATTGCCGGAGTCCGATCTCCTCGCGATGTTTCCCGACCTGCTCGCCCGGCTGCCGCCCGACGGCACGGTCGCGATCGCGGTCGACGGCACGGACGGACAAGCCGCGCGGCGCCTGTTGTCAGACCGCTTCAAGACCGTCGCCACGTTCGTGCAGCGGCCGGTCCTCGGATCGCTGATCGCCGCCGCCCCCTTCGCCGCCAGCCGCATGACCGCGCTCCCCGATGCCCCGCCAGCCGGCGACCAGCGTCCGGACGCGTTATGCTGGACGATCGTGGTCGCCGGCGATGCGCTTCCCCCGCTCCTCACCGGCCTGCTGGAGACGACCATGACTGTCCCGCAGCGGCTGCCCGCCATCGATCCGCCCGACGACATCGGCATACCCCACGAGGACGGAGGTCCGGCCTGGGCGCCGGACGTCGCGCGGGCCGACGCGGTGTCTCTGGTCGAGCGGCTGATGGATCTCGACGAGACCAGATTCGCGCTCACCGCCGAAAACCGCGACCTGCGGCAAAGGAGTATTCCCGCCCCGGCGCCCGAGCGTCTCCGGGAGGCAGTCAACGCCGGCGCGATGCTGCCGCAGGACATAGAGCCGACCTATCCGTGGCCGCTGGCCGAGCATCCTGACACACCGCCGGATGCCCTCGATCGCTATGAGCAGCGGCCGGACGACGATCTGATCCCGGCGGCGCGCGCGGGAGACGCGTTCCTGTCCGCTCATCGCCTGCTGGACAGGGCGCCGGATTTCGCGGCCGCCGTGGCCGCGCTGAACCGCACCCGCCCGACGCTGCATCTCGTCCCGGCCCAGGGCAAGGATCAGGATGAGCCGCCCGCCCCTGATGTGTCGATCATCATCCCCGTCTACGGCCAGCTTGCCTACACGCTGAACTGTCTGGACGGGCTGCTGCGGCACGAAAGCGCCTATCGGGCCGAGATCATCGTGGTCGACGATATGTCCGTCGATGAAACCGCCGGTTTCCTGCCTTTCGTGCGCGGTGTCCGCGCCCATCGCCGCGCCAGCAACGGCGGGTTCGTCGCGGCCTGCAACGCGGGCGCCGCCCTGGCGCGCGGCCGGTTCATCGTGCTGCTCAACAACGACACGCGCCCGCTCCCGGGCTGGCTCGACGAGCTGATCGGCGCCTTCACTCGCTTCCCGCGTGCCGGACTGGTGGGGTCGAAGCTGCTCTACCCGGATGGAACGCTCCAGGAAGCCGGCGGCATCGTCTGGCGGGACGGCAGCGCGTGGAATTACGGGCGCGGCGATGACCCGAACCGTCCGCGCTACTGCCATGCCCGCGAGGTGGACTACGCCTCCGGCGCTTCGATCGCTCTCCCCATGACACTCTGGCGCGAACTGGACGGACTCGATCCGCATTTCGCGCCGGCCTACTACGAGGACACTGATCTGGCGTTCCGCGTCCGCGCCAAAGGCCGCCAGGTCTGGCTGCAGCCGACATCGCGCGTCATCCATTACGAGGGCCGCACGTCCGGCACGGATCCGAGTCGTGGCGTCAAAGCCTATCAGACGGTCAACAAAGGCAAGTTCTTTTACCGCTGGCGCGAGACGCTCCTGCGCCACGGGATCGACCGGGCCGCCGCATCGCTCGAACGCGAGCGCCAGGTCGAACGGCGCGCGGTGCTGCTGGATGACACCACCCCCACGCCGCGCCAGGACGCGGGGTCGAACTACACGCTGCTCACCATGCGGCTGTTTATCGCGTCGGGCTACAAGCTCAGTTTCGTGCCGCAGGACAATTTCCTCTACCAGCCCGGGCACACCACGGATTTGCACCGCATGGGGATCGAGTGCGCCTATGCCCCGTACGAACTGGGCGCCGATCGCTATCTGCGGTCGCAGGGAACCCTGTTCGACATCGTGATGGTCTCGCGCATGCAGGTGCTGGAGCGGGTCATCGACGATCTGGACGCCTACGCGCCCCAGGCGCCGGTGCTGTTCAACACGCATGATCTGGCCTTCCTGCGCATGCGCCGCGCCGCCGAACTCGCCGGCAATCCCGGCATGCTGGCGATGGCGGAGCAGATGCGCGAGCGCGAACTGGCGCTGATGCGCAAGGTCGACTGCATCATAACGCCCTCCGCGTTCGAGGCGGAGATCCTGCGGCGGGAGTTGCCTTCCATTCCCACGCGGGTGCTGCCGATCATGACCGATCTGGAGGGCACGCAGGTGGGCTTCGCCGCGCGGCGCGACGTCTGTTTCCTCGGCGGCTACAGCCATCCGCCCAATATCGACGCGGTGCGTTTCTTCATCGACGAGATCTTCCCCCTGCTCAAGGCGAAGGAGCCGGGGCTGCGGTTCATCGTGGCCGGCGCCAATCCGACTCCGGAATTGCGGGCGCTCGCCAGCGACGACATCGAGGTGACCGGCATGATCGACGATCTGCGCGACGTGTTCGACCGCGCGCGCGTGTTCGTCTGCCCGCTGCGGATCGGCGCGGGCGCGAAGGGCAAGGTGGCGTCTGCGATGTCCTACGGGCTGCCGGTCGTCTCGACATCGATCGGGGCGGAAGGCATGGGACTGGTCGATGGCAAAACGGTCCTGGTGGCCGAAGCGCCGGCGGCCTTCGCCAAGGCATGTCTTCGGCTATACCGCGACCGCGCGCTGTGGGAGCGGATGTCGGCCGCGAGCCTCGATCTGGTGAGGAAAGTAGCATCCCCGGAGGCCAGGGAACGCATCTTCACCGACGCCATCGACGCCGCGCTGCGGCACAAACTGGGGCTGCCGCCATGACCGAACCCTTCCCGCTCATCGATCTATCGGGCACGCCGCACGCGCGGGGGCTGGATTACGGCAAGCAGGCGACCTCGCGCATCCGGCGCGGCATCCGCCACTACAGCACACAACTCAATGCGCTCGGACGGATCGGAATCGCCGATCTGGTGCGCGAATATCTGCCCGTCATCGAAAGTTTCGACGCGACCTACATCGATGAGATGCGCGGCATCGCGACGGGAGCGGACGTCGCGTTCGAGGATGTCGTGCTGCTGAACGCCCGCACCGAAATCCTCAAGCTGGCCGAGCGAGCGGGCGCGCGCGATGAGCCCGATGGCTGCACCGGCGTGGTCGCAATGCCGGAGGCGACGGCGGATGGCGCGCTGATCCACGCGCAGAACTGGGACTGGAAGGCCGAATGCGCCGAAACCGCCGTGGTGCTGCGCATCCGCCGCAACGACGGTCCGGATATCCTGACCTTCACCGAGGCCGGCGGGCTCGCCCGCGCCGGGTTCAACGCCTCCGGCATCGCCATCACCGCCAATTACCTGCAATCCGACCGCGACTATCGCCAAACCGGCGTGCCGCTCGCGCTGATCCGGCGCAAGGCGCTGGAGCAGTCCCATGTCGCGCTGGCGATGCACGCCGTCTACACGACCGCGAAATCGGCCTCGAACAACATGATCGTCAGCCAGGCCGGCGGCGTGGCGATCGATTTCGAATGCGCGCCGGACGAGACCTTTCAGGTGCATCCCGCGCGCGGGCTGCTGGTGCATGCCAATCACTGGGTGAGCCCGGTCGCGCTGGGCAAGCTGCGCGACACCGGCATCGCCGGCACGCCGGACAGCCTGTATCGCGACCTGCGCGTGCGTGGCCTGTTGACCCCGGCGATCGGACGGATCGGCGTGGCGGAGATCAAGGCGGCGTTGTTCGACGATTTCGCCAGCCCCTGGTCGGTCTGCCGTCCGCCGCGGCGGAGCCTGGAGGGCAACCTCACCGCGACAGTCGCCATGCTCGTCATGCGGCCCGCGACGGGCGTCATGGAGGTGGCGCCGCTGCCGGCGCTCAACCGCGTCTTCACCCGCTACCGGCTGGAGATGGAAGCGGCGGCTGCGCTGCCGGCGTGACATGACCGATCCGGCCGAATTCGATGACGTCATCGCCTGGGCCGGCGCGGCCCTCCCGGACTCCGTGGATCGCAAGGCGCGGCTGCTGCTGCTGGATTCGATCGGCTGTGTGATCGCCGGGCTGCGCCACGCTGAGGTGCGCGCGCTGGCGAGCAGTCTCGCCGTCTGGTTTCCCGGCGACGTCAGGCTCTTTGGGGCGGAGGTCTCGCTCGGACCGGCCGGCATCGCGGCCCTGGCGGCGGCGGCGATGTGTTGGGACGAGGCGAATGAGGGGCTGGCGCGCGCCCATGGTCGGCCGGCGCTCGCCGTGGCGCCGGCGCTGCTCGGGCTCGCGGGCCGGCACGATCTCGGCGCGCTGCTCCGCGCGCTGGTGGTCGGCTACGAGGTCGGTGGACGGGCGGGCGAGATTTGGCGCATCCGGCCGGGCATGCATGTCGATGGATCCTGGCACGCCCTCGGCGCGGCGGCGGCCTGCGCGACGCTCACCGGGGCGGACGCGGCGCGGGCGGTGCGCATCGCCGCGTGCCAGATCCCGTTCAGCCTGTACCGGCCGCTCGCCTTCGGCATGACCGGGCGCAACGCCTACGCCGCGCATGCCGCGCTGCTGGGCGCGCTCTCCGCCGCCTCCGCGTCCGCCGGGAGCGATGCGCCGGAGGGCGGTCTGGCGGAGGCGCGGCGTCTGGCCCTGCTGCGCGAGGACCCGCCGCTGCGGACGCCGGCGGGCGTGTGGCTGATCGAGGAGGCGTACCTCAAGCCGTTCGCCGGCGTGCGGCATGCGCATTACGGCGCGGCGGCGGCGATCGCGGCGCGGGCGCGGATCGCCGATATGGGCGCCATCACGGCGATCCGGCTGGAAACCTATGGCGAGGCGCTGCGCTATGCCGCCAACCGCGCGCCCCGCGCGCCCATCGCCGCGCAGTTCAGCCTCTCCTTCGGCGTCGCCGCCGGGTTGCGATTCGGCGATCTCTCGCCGGACGCGTATCGCGCGATGGACGACGCGGAATTGCTCCGGCTTGAAGGGTTGGTGGAACTGGCCGAGGACACATCGATGACCTTCGCCAACCGCCGCGCCGCGCGGCTGACGGTGACGACCCCGGAGGGGGTGGTTCAGGTGGAGATCGACACGGTCCCCGGCGATCCCGGAAAGCCCATGTCAGCGGCGGAGACGGAGGCGAAGTTCCTGCGCCTGGCGGGGCATTTGCCGCGGGCCGAGGCACTCGCGCGAGCCGTGCTGGATGGGGCGGCTGATGTCCCGCTGGCTCCCCTCCCCTAACCCCTGCCACAAGGGGAGGGGGATCCGAGCCCTCCTTCCCCCCTCCCCTTGTGGGAGGGGATGGGGGAGGGGTCGGTCCGAGCGTCGATGTCTATACGGATTGGTATCAAATCACCCTCGCCAACTCCGGAGCCACATCCAAGAACGCCTGCGACGGCGCGACACCCAACACTCGCGCCAGCGCGAACGCCACGGCGAGATTCGACGGCAGCAGCACCGAACTCCGCCCCGGCTGGCAGACCGCGAGCGCGTCGAGCGTCGGCATCCCGGTGCCGGACATGATCACCGCCGCATCGTCGGGCGCCGGACAACGGTTCAGCGCGTCGATGACTTCCTCCGGCGTCAGTTCATAGGCGCGGAAGGTCTCGGAGACCTTGAACACGTCCACGACGTCGAGCCCGGCGGCCTGCCAGTAGGTCAGCGAGCGGTCGGTCAGCCAGCCGGGATAGGGCGAGAACAGCACCACCCGACGCAGTCCCAGCGCCTCCAGCGCGCCGGCGATCGCGCGGCTCGGCAGCACCACCTTGTGGCCCCGGTCGCGCGACAATCGCGCCTCGAAGGCCACATCCTGATCCGGCGTGAACGCATAGGACGGTCCGGTGAGCCCGATCGCGGAGGCATCGAGAGGCAGCGCGCCAAAGCTGGCCAGCGCATCCGGGTAATATGCCATATAGGCGGCGTTGCGTTCCTCCAGCGACGTGCCGGGCAGCACGGGCAGGCGCGTCACATGCACGCCCACGCTCGGCGACAGCAGCGCGCGGATTTCAAGTTCGAAAGCGGGATTGGCGGACGGCGTGGCGATGCCGACGCGCTGGGCGGGCACGAAACGCATGGTCATGTCTCCCTCGAACGCAGCAGCCCGGTCAGCGCCAGCAGCAGCAGGGAAACCGCCGTCAGCACCACGGCGGCGGCGCAGATCGTCGGGCTGAGGAATTCGCGCAACCCCGCCAGCATCTGGCGCGGCAGCGTGTATTGCTCCGGCCCGGCGATGAACAGCGCCACGATCAGTTCGTCGAAGCTGATGGCAAAGGCGAACAACGCGCCGCTAGCGATGGCGGGCGCGATCAGCGGCGCGAGCACGTCGATGAAGATCACATGCACGGGCGCGCCGAGGCTGGCGGCGGCGCGCAGCAGCGTGCGGTCGAACCCCGCCAGCGCGGCGCTGACGGTGACGACGACGAAGGGCAGCGCCAACAGGCTGTGCGCCAGCACCAGGCCGGCCAGCGTCGAGTTCAGTCCCACGCGCGCGAAGGCGAAATACAGCGCGACGCCGGTGATGACGGCCGGCACCACCAGCGGCGCGCTCAGCACCGCCATCAACAGCCCCCGCATGCGGAAGCGGCCCAGGAACAGGCCGAGCGCCGCCATCGTGCCCAGCGTGGTGGCGACCAGCGCCGTCGCCGCGCCGACGATCAGGCTGTTCTCGGTGGCCAGCATCCAGCGATCCGAGGCGATGAAATCCTGATACCACCGCAACGACCAGCCGGGGGTCGGCAAGCTCAGCAGCGTGCCCGAGGTGAACGAGAGCGGCACGATGACGAACACCGGCAGCACCAGAAAGGCGATCACCAGCACGGTGAAGACGCGCAGCAGGAACCGCGTCATCCCACGCCTCGCGGCATCGGCAGCACGACAAGCCGCGCCGCGCCCACCACCAGCGCCGTCATGGCGAGCAGCAACGCGGCGAGGGCGGCGGCCATGCCCCAGTTGAGCGTCTCGTTGGCGTAGGAGGCGATGAAGGCGCTGACCATCTGGTCCGCCGGGCCGCCCACAAGAGCGGGCGTGATGTAGAAGCCGACCGACAGCATGAACGCGATCAGCGCCCCCGCCGCCACGCCCGGCAGCGTCATCGGCAAATAGACGTTGACGAAGCGCATCCATCCCGGCGCGCCAAGGCTGGCGGCGGCGCGGAGATACACCGGGTCGATGCGCCGCATCACGCCGTAGAGCGGCAGCACGACGAAGGGCAGCAGCACATGCACCATCGCCAGATACACGGCGAAGCGCGTGAAGATGAGCTGCACGGGCCCGCCGGTCAGGCCAAGGCCCTGAAGCGCGGCGTTCACCGGCCCCTGGCGTTGCAGCAGAATGAGCCACGCGGTGGTGCGCACCAGGATGGAGATCCAGAACGGCACCAGCACCAGGCCGATGCCGATGCGCGCCCAGCGCGGCGACAGCGTCGTGAGCGTATACGCCACCGGATAACCGATCAGCAGACAGAGCAGCGTCGTCACCACGCTCATCCACAATGTGCGGAGGAACAGATTGCGGAATATCGCCTGATCCAGCGGCACCGGCGCCACATCGCCGGAAGGCGTGAGATCCAGATCGAGCGCGCGCAGCAGATACAGCGGCGTGAGCGGGCCACGCGCCTCGCGCAGCACCAGCCAGACAGTGGGATCGCCCCAGCGCGCGTCGAGCGCGGGCATCGTTTCGTGGTAGGGCGGCGCGAGATCGGCGCGCGCGGTTTTCAGCAGCAGCGCGCGCAGGCCGGCACGCTGGAAGTTCAGGCGCTGGGCCAGCGCGCCGATGCGCTGCTCCTGCTCGGCCTGGGACAGTTCCTCGGCGGTGGAGGCGAACGCCGCCTCGCCGGGGAGCCCCCTACCGTCCCACTCACCCAGTAGCGTCGCGGTTCGCGGCAACGCGTCACGCAGTTCGGGATCCCGCGCCGCCATCGCGAGATCGAAAAACAGCGGCACGATCAGGATGCCGATCACCAATAGCAGCGCGGGCGCGAGCAGGCAGGCCGCCAGCAGCCGCGCGCGCATGGGCGGCTACTTCGCGGCCCAGGTCGCGAACCGCGCCTCCAGATCGTCGCCATGCTCGACCCAGAATTCGGTGTCGATGAACAGTCCCTCATCGGAATGATTGGCCACCATCGCCGGGTTTTTGGCGCGCACGGCGGGATCGTTGGCGACAACGGTGGTGGCGGGCGAGACCGCCCAATCCTGCGCCAGCGCGGTCAGCGGCTTCGGATCGGTCATGTATTGGATCAGCTTCATGCCCTCGGCGGCGTTCGGCGAGCCCTTCACCACGGCCCATGAATCGTAGGAGTAGAGCAGCGTGTTCCACATCAGCGGATAATGCCCGCCATCCTTCACCGCGTTGGCCGTGCGCCCGACATAGCCCACCGCATAGGCGACATCGCCGGAACCGACGAGTTGCAGCGGCTGGGCGCCCGATTTCCAGAACATCAGTTGCGGCTTGATGCGGTCCAGCGCGGCGAAGGCGCGGTCCTGGCCTTCCTTGGTGGCGAGAACCTCGTACACGTCGTCTTTCGCCACGCCGTCCGCCATCAGGGCGATCTCCAGCGTCATCTTCGCGCCATTGCGCAGCAGGCGCTTGCCGGGGAATTTCTGGAGGTCCCAGAGTTCCTGATAATTCGCCGGACCGTGGGCGATACGGCTCTGATCATAGAACAACGCCACGCCCCACCCGACCGCCCCGGCACCGCACGTGCTGGTGCCGCCGGGGGCGAATTTCGCCTTGGTGACAATCGACCAGTCCATCTTGTCGAACAGCCCGTCCTCGCAGCCGCGCACCAGTTCCGGCGCCTCGACCATCACCACGTCCCACTCGACATCCTTGGCGTGGACCATGCTCTGCACCTTGGCCATCTCGCCGTTCCAGACATCGTCCTTCACCGGCTGACCGCTTTCCTTGGCGTAGGCCTGGAACAAATCCTTGCGGGCATTGTCCTGAAACCCGCCGCCGAACCCGATCACGGTCAGGTCGCGCGCGAAGGCGGGCGTGGCGATCAGCAGGGCGGCGGCCAAAGCCGGGAGCAATCTCATCGATCGGGTCCTTCCAAGGGGGCGGGCGGCGGAATACTGGCGATCGGCGTCAGCTTCCAGCCCTCGTTCTTCTTGCGATAATACGTGTTCAGTAGCCGCGTGGTAACCGGGCCGGGCGCGCCGTTGCCGAGGATGCGCTCATCGATCCGCGTGACCGGAAACAGCCCGCACGAAGTGGAGGTGATGAACGCCTCGTCCGCGTCGCGCAGCGCCTGGGGCGTCAGCTTGCCATAGCGCGCCGGCACGCCGATCTCGTTCGCGAGTTCCAGCATGGTGCGGCAGCTCACGCCCTCCAGCACGTTGAAATCCGGCGCCACCAGCGCGCCATCGATCAGCGCCATGACGTTGAATCCCGGCCCCTCCGTCACATGCCCGTCATGATCGGTGAGCAGAACGGTGTGGAATCCGGCGTCGCGCGCATCGAACAGGGCGCGGTTGAAATCGCCCCAATGCACGTTCTTCAGCCGTGGATCGACGGAATCGGCGGGAATGCGATGGACCGTCTCGCTGATCTGCACCGACATGCCGCGCCGCATCTCCTCGGGCGTGCCGCGCAATACCAATGGCTGAACCGTGGCGAAAAACGTGCTTTTGGCGCGCAACGGATCGCGCGAGCCCAGGGGCGGCGCCCCGCGTGTACAGTAGAACGACACCAGCGTGGTCTCCAGGCCGCTGCGGCGAACCAGATCGGCGAGGATGGAAACGATCCGCGCGCGGCTCAGGCCCGGATCGAGCCGCATGCCGGCCAGCGATGCGGCGAACCGGTCCATATGGTCATCGAGGCGGAAGAACCCGCCCTTCCAGGTGTGCAGCACGTCGTAGGTGACGTCGGCATGGGTGAGGCCGAAATCGCGAACGGAGATCTTGGCTTCCTCCAGCGGGCCGATCACGCCGTTCACCCAGGCAACGGCGCGGGAGAAATCCGCGTGCGCGACGTCGAGGTCGTCGGGAACGTGCAGCATTTCGAAATTCACGGCCTGTCCTTCATGCGATCGCGCCCACCGGGATCGGCAGCCCGACCATGTCGAGCATGGACGAGCCGAGCAGGAATTTCTCCGCCCTCGCGGGATCGGACGCGGTGGCGCGCATCGTGTCCAGCCAGGCCTTGCCGCCGGAGACCGTGCGATCCGTGCGCGGGATCAGCTTGTCGGTCGCCACCGCCCGGCGGCCGGCGCGGTAGCGGTCGAGCGCCGCAAGCGAGCCCTCCGCGATCGTGTCCGCCGCCGCCATGGCGTCATGGATGCCGCAATTCATGTTCATCCCGCCGCGTGTGTTCGTGACATGGGCGGCGTCGCCGGCCAGCAGCACCCTGCCCTCCCCGTAGCGGGCGGCGACGCGGCGGCTGACCTGATAGATGTCGCTGGAGACGAGCGGCAGATCCGCCGCGCCGGCAGGAAGGAAACGGGCGAGCCGGGCACGGATGCGCGCCGGATCGAGCGCCTGCGCGTCGGTCTCCTCGGCCGGGACGCGGAAGATGATCCGCCACAGGCCGGGCATGCGCAGCAGACTGCACGACTCATGGCCATCGAAGATGTAGGACATCGACGCCACGCCGGGGATCAGGCGGGAAAGGTCTTCCGCCGTCATCACCCGCAGCACGCGGCTGGCATAGTCCTGCCCCTCGAAGGCGATGCCGAGCGCGTCCCGCACCGCGCCGCGCGCGCCATCGGCGGCGAGCAGCAAGTCGGCACGGCCATGGCCGGCGACGCTGACGCCGTCCTCGTGCTGTTCAACCGCGCTGACCTCGGCGCCGAACACGATTCGGGTGTGCGGAAAGCCGCGCAGCTTGCCCACCAGGGCGGCGGCGACCTCGCTCTGTTCGAGATGCAGGCGCTGCGGGAAACGCGTGTGCGGCGCGAGCAGCCCCAGATCGAAATCCGCGACCAGCCCCTCGGCCACGTCGTGATACTGGATGCGATCGACGCGATGGCCCTTGTGGCGGACCTCGTCGAGGATCCCGAGTTGCTCGAACACCGCGATGGTCGGCGCATGGAAGGTAGAGGCGCGCGAGGCGGTGTTCAGCGCGGCCCGCTTCTCCAGCACGGTGACATCCACGCCGAGCTGGGCGAGGCGGACGGCTGCGGAGAGGCCGACCGGACCGGCGCCGACGATGAATGCGCTGGATGGTGCCGCCATGCTCCGTGTCCATGTGTCGCGAGGGGATTATGTTCGGGGTTGGACCGGGGGATGTAAACCCGGCTGACCCGCGACATCGCCCAGCCGGACGGTCCGGACCACGGGGCGTCATCGCCCGGGTGTGGCGGGATCGACCGAAGATTACGTTTTCGTCATGACCATCGGTAAATCCGCTACCGCATTGAGGTCCCTCAGCGAACCTGTCTCTATTACTGCCGTGACGTTCAGCATTTGCCTTGCCGAAGCGCCGGCTATTGATTATCGTATACGGTATACCGAAAGTATTTTCGAAGCATCACTTTGATGTCTCATGGAGAGACCGGCGGCAATGGTGATCACACCAGACGAAGAGGAACGGGTCGCTACCCTCAGGTCGTGCCGGATCATGGATACCCCGCGCGACGATCAGTTCGACAATGTGGCTTTCGCGGCTGCCCAGATCTGCCGGACACCGATCGCACTCATCACGTTCATCGACTCCGAGCGTGTCTGGATCAAATCGAGAATCGGGCTTCACCTGCTGGAGGTTGCCCGCGCCGATTGCCTTTGCTCATCGATCTTCACGTGTCCCGATATGCTTGTCATCGAGGACGCCCGTCACGATGCCCGGTTTTCCGGTATCAAGTATGTCAACGAACCGCCGTTCATACGCTTCTACGGCGGAACGCCGGTCCGGGCCGGGCCCGGCCTCACGGTCGGCGTGCTCTGCGTCATTGACACGCGACCGAGAATCCTCAGTGCCGAGCAGCACCGCGGCCTCGCGGGACTGGCGCGCCAGGTCGAGAAACTCCTTTAACGACAATCGCGAGGTCGGTTTCTGTCACGGCGGACTCGCGGATAACTTCATGTTTCGTCGTGCCAAACGCACGTTGTGGCGCCGCCAGTCACTGCTCCTCCAGGCGTTTCTTGTGCGGCGCAGCGTCGCTCGATAGGCTGATTGCAAAACCGAACCCGAGCGGTTCGCGCCAGGAGCCGTCCGCCGCATGACGTCAAGCGTTCCCGACCTCTCCCATGCAGACGCTCTCCCCGCGCCCTCACTGTCCCCGCCGGGTCTATCCAACGACCGCAAGCCGCAGCGCGCCATCGTCCTGACCTCCCATCCCGGCCACGTCGCGGGCAAGGCGCCGCCGATCCGCTGGGGGGCGGCGGATGCGCGCGCCCGGGGGCCGATCGTGGCGACCCTGCATGAGGCGAGCGGGCGCAACGCGGTGGGGACCCATGCGGGGTCCTATTCGCTGTATCGGGCCCTCGCCGTGGCGGCGGGGCAGTTGGCGGCGGCGCATCGGCCGGATTTGACCAACACCGCGCCCGCCGTGCGGATCGGCCCGTTCTCGCAATGGCGCGACCCGGGCGCCATCGTCTCGCTGGATCCGTGGGGCCATGTCGCGGCGCAGGAATTCGCGCCGGAACTGGCCTCGGGCATCGATATCCGCCCCTCCATCGCGGTGACGCGGGCGCATATCAACATGCCCGAGATCGTCGCGGCCTTGCGCGCCGGGCGGCTGACGGCGGATGGCGATATCCTCACCGAGGCCGGCGACGCGCGGGTGACCAAGATCGCCATCGAGCCCGTGTGGTTCCTGCCCGGCATCGCGGCGCGGTTCGGCATCGATGTGCCGTCGCTTCGGCGGGGTTTGTTCGAGCAGACCGGCGGGATGTTTCCCGAACTGGTGACGCGGCCGGATCTGGACGTGTTCCTGCCGCCGATCGGCGGGATGACGGTGTATCTGTTCGGCGATGCGGCGAAGCTGGGACGGGCCGAGACACGCATCGCCTGCCGAGTCCATGACGAGTGCAACGGGTCGGACGTGTTCGGCTCCGACATCTGCACCTGCCGCCCCTATCTCGCGCACGGCATCGAGGTGTGCATCGAAATGGCCCAGCAAGGCGGGGTGGGCGTGATCGTCTACAACCGCAAGGAGGGCCGCGCGCTGGGCGAGGTGACGAAGTTCCTCGTCTACAACGCCCGCAAGCGCCAGGAGGGCGGCGACCGCGCCGAGGCGTATTTCCAGCGCACGGAATGCGTCGCGGGGGTGCAGGACATGCGCTTCCAGGAACTGATGCCCGATGTGCTGCACTGGCTCGGCATCACGCGTATCGACCGTCTGGTGTCGATGAGCAACATGAAATACGCGCCGATCGTGGCCAGCGGGATCGCGGTGGTGGAGCGCGTGCCGATCCCCGAGGAACTGATCCCGCCGGACGCGGCGGTGGAGATGGACGCCAAGAAGGCGGCCGGCTATTTCTCCGAAATGATGCCCGATGCGGCGGAACTGGCCCAGGCAAAGGGGCGCGGGCTGGAGGCATGAGCGCGCTCTCCCCGGACCTGCCTCCGACCGTTACCGTCGTGGAGCATCCGCTGGTCCGCCACAAGCTGACGCTGCTGCGCGACAAACGCACGCCGACGGCGGATTTCCGCCGCATCGCGCGCGAGATCAGCCTGCTCATGGCCTATGAGGTGACGCGGCATCTGCCGATCGAGGACATCTCGATCGAAACGCCGCTCGAAACCATGGAGGCGCCCTATCTGTCGGGAAAGAAGCTCTGCTTCGCCCCGATCCTGCGCGCCGGGATGGGGCTGCTGGACGGGATGCTGGACCTCGTGCCCTCCGCCCGCGTCGGCCATATCGGCATGTATCGCAATCCGCAGACGCTGGGCCCGGTGGAGTATTATCTGAAACTGCCTGACGACATCGCCGAGCGTCTGGTGATCGTGATCGACCCCATGCTGGCGACCGGCAATTCGGCTGCGGCGGCGGTGGGGCGGCTGAAGGAGGCGGGGGCGACGCAGATACGCTTCGTGTGCCTGCTCGCGGTGCCGGAGGGGCTGGAACGGCTGACGGCGGAGCATCCCGACATCGAGGTGTTCACCGCCGCCGTCGATCGCGGGTTGGACGACCACGGGTATATCCGGCCGGGGTTGGGGGATGCGGGGGATCGGCTGTACGGGACGAAGTGAACGGAAACGATTGATCCAGAGATCATGGTATCGTGTGAGATGAGCGACGTGCAGTTCCGCGTAGGGTGGGTTGCGCTTGAGCCACCCACCGCTTTCGTTGCGTCAGAAGATGGTGGGTTGCTCAAGCGCAACCCACCCTACGCCGCCAGCGCCGTGCAAGCCTGCTGCAACCACGCAAGCGCATCTCCCTCCAGCGCCGGCCCGACCTCCCGCAGCACCCGCGCATGGTAGGCGTCGAGCCAGTCTCGTTCCTCCCGAGTCAATAACTCGACCAGGATCAAGCGCCGGTCGAACGGCGCGAGCGTCAGCGTCTCGAACCGCAGGAACCGCTTGCTCGCGCCGGAGAAATCCGCCGGTTGGACGAGCAGCAGGTTCTCCAGCCGGATCCCGTATTCGCCCGGGGCATAGAAGCCTGGCTCGTTGGACAGGATCATCCCCTCCGCCACCGCCACCGGCGGGGCCCGGCGCGACAGCCCCACCGGCCCCTCATGCACCGAGAGATAGCTGCCGATACCGTGGCCCGTGCCGTGGTCGTAATCGAGCCCCACCTGCCAGAGCGAGCGCCGCGCGAACGCGTCCAGATGCGCACCCGAGACGCCCTCGGGAAACACCAGCGTGGCGATGGCGATATGGCCCTTCAGCACACGCGTGAAACGGTCGCGCAGGGGCGCGGGCGGCGTGCCGGGGCCGGTCCAGACCGTGCGCGTCACATCCGTCGTGCCATCGGGATATTGCGCGCCGGAATCGATCAGATAGGGCTCATCGGGGCGGATCGGGCGGTCCGTTTCCTCGGTGACGCGGTAATGGATGATCGCGCCGTGTTCGCCCGCGCCGGAGATCGCCGGGAAGCTTTCGCCGCGCAACAACGGGCTGGCGGCGCGGAATTCCAGCAGCCTCGCGGCGGCGGAGAGTTCCGTCTCGCGGCCGGCGGCGCTGTCCATCCAGTGCAGGAACCGGCAAAGGGCGATGGCGTCGCGGGCCTGGGCGTCGCGCGCGCCCTGCTGCTCGACCGCGTTCTTGCAGGCCTTGGGCAGCAAACACGGGTCCATCCCCGCCACGACCGTCGCCCCGGCGGCGCGCAGCGTCTGGGCGAACCAGGCCGGCGACAGCGAGGCGCTGACCTGGACGCGCTTACCCCCCAGAGCGGCCAGGGCGGCGCCGATCCCCTCCCCGGGGGCGAAGGACGGGTCGTGGATGGCCACGGCGTTGCCCAGCCAGGCGTGGGTGGGTCCGGGGATTTTGGCGGCGTCCATGAACAGATCGCATGCGCCTGACGCATGGAGGATCGCGAAGCCCAGCGCAAATGGCGTGTAGGGCACGTCCCCGCCGCGGATGTTCAGCAGCCAAGCGAGCGAGGCGGGATCGGTGATCACGGCCGCATCGGTGCCGGCGGCGCGCAGGGTGGCGGCGATTTCGTTGCGCTTGTCGGCGGCCGATTTGCCGGCGAGGTCAAGCGGATGCGGCACTGCCGGGACCAGCGGCGGCGGCGGCTGATCCGGCCAGACGGCGTCGAGCGGGTTGGGCCGCGCCGGCACCATCGTGAGCCCGGCGGCGACGTAGCGACCGAGCGCCTCCTCGCTGATCAGCAGCGGATCATAGCCGATCGAGGCGGATTTCGGCGCGGCGGCGGCGAGCCAGGCGTGGGGCGGATCCTGCTCGATATGCCGTTGTTCCCACAGCGCCGCGTCGGTCTGCGCCGCCAGTTGCAGCACATAGCGGCCATCGGTGAACACCGCCGCCCGCTCCGCCAACACGATGGCGAGGCCGGCGCTGCCGGTGAAGCCTGTCAGCCAGGCCAGCCGCTCGGAACGGGCCGGCACATACTCGCCGAGATGTTCGTCCGCGCGTGGAACGATGAAGCCCTGCAACCCACGGTGGGCCAATTCCCGCCGCAAATCAGCAAGATGCGAGGCCGTCATGTCGTCAAACCTTCAAACCAGGGTAATCTTTTGTTCATAGCTCACTGCGTTTCCACGCGTACAGCGCATAGCTGGAACGGGTTCTTGGCACTCGGGCGCGGCGGGCGCGGCGCCTATGTTTCGCGACATCAAAGACCGCGTGACACCGCGCATGGAAGCACGGCGCCCGCCACGGCCTTCTACCAGGATGACTCAGATGAACGCTCGTATGCCCAAGGAAGAAATGGCGCTGCTCATGCCGGCGAGCCTGTCCGCCCAATCGTGGACCAGCTCCTTCGCCGCGCCGCGGACCGAGGGCCGCTCGCTGCTCCAGCGCCTTGCCCTCGCCGCCACATGGATCATGGAACTGCCGCGCCGGCGCGCGCTGCTCAACGAACTGAGCACGCTGACCGACCATGAACTGGCCGATATCGGACTGAGCCGCAGCGAACTGGGACGGGTGTTCGACCCCGCCTTCGTCGCCCAGCGCGATGCCGACCGCGCCGGCGCCAACCAGCGCTGATCCCGACTTCCCTCCCCCGCCCGGTGCCTGCCGGACAGGGGAGGGAGCGGTTTCGCCCCGCGCGATCACCGCTTGCGGACGACCAGAGTCGTCCATCGGTCCTCATGGACCATCCGCTCCAGACACAGCCCGACGCGGCGATGCGCCGCCAGCACCATCCGTACCTGCGTGTTCAGCAGCCCGGCCAGGATGACCGTGCCGCCCGGCGCGAGACGTTTGGCGAGCGACCGCGCCATGAGCGTCAGCGGCCGGGCGAGGATGTTGGCAAACACCAGATCATACGGCGCGCCATCGCCCAGCGCTGGCGATGACCACCCATCCGCGCGGAGATAGCGTGCCCGCGTCGACAAGCCGTTGAGCGCCGCGTTCTCGCGCGCGACCCGCACCGACCACGGATCGATATCGGTGCCCAGAACTTGGCGATGCAGCAGCTTCGCCGCCGCCATGGCCAGAATGCCCGACCCGGTGCCCAGATCGAGAATACGTCGAGGCCGGCGATGCGCGATCGCCTCCAGCGCGCGAAGGCAGCCCCGCGTCGAGCCATGCTCGCCCGAGCCGAACGCCACGCCCGCGTCCAGCAACAGAGTGATCCGCCCTGGCGCGAGGGGCCCGCGCAGGTGGGTGCCGCGCACCGCGAAGCGCCGTCCGACAAGCTGTTCGGGAAACACCTCCCGAGTTCGGGCGAGCCAGCCATCGACGAACGTGTCGGCACGCTCCAACTCCGCCGCCACTCCGGTCGCCGCCGCGGCGAGGGCGAGCGCGGTGGAGAGTTCGGCCTCTCCTTCTCCCAGTCCCTTCACGCCCTCCACGCGCCAGGTGCGCGTGTCCTCATCGAGAAAGAACCCAACGGTCCCGCATACGGTCGCGAGTGCGGCCTCGTAGGCTTCCAACGCGGATTCCGGAACGGTCACCGCCACCGTCTCCAACGCGGTGGCGTGGCGCGGAACCGGCCTCACGCCATCACCGTCATGCGCGATCCACGTAGCTGTCCATCACGCGCTTGGCCCCGGCCTTGTCGAACGCGACGTCCAGCTTGCCGTCCTCCGCCGCCGTGACGGTGCCGTAGCCGAATTTCTGATGGAACACCCGCGCGCCGATCTCTAGCGCATCCTCCCGCGCCGTTCGCGCCGGCTGTTCCCAGGCCTCGACGACCTTGGGGCGCCGCGCCACCAGCGGAAACTGCGAGGGGAATACGCTGGGCGCGGCGATCATCCGCTCCCGCTGCAAGGCCGCCGAGCCGCCCCGCTCGATATGCGCCTCCGGCAGTTCCTCGATGAAGCGCGAGGGGATGCTGCTTTGCCAATTGGCGTAAATCCGCCGGTTGGCGGCGTAGCTGACGATGGCGCGGCGCCGCGCGCGGGTGAGGCCGACATACGCCAGCCGCCGCTCCTCCTCCAGCCCCTTGGCCCCGCTCTCATCCATGGTGCGCTGGCTGGGGAACAGGCCCTCCTCCCAGCCGGGCAGGAACACCGTGTCGAATTCCAGCCCCTTGGCCGCGTGCAGCGTCATCAGGCTCATCCGGTCGGCATCGGCGCGCTCCTCGTTCTCCATCACCAGGCTGACATGGTCGAGGAAGCCGGCCAGCGTCTCGAAATCGGCCAGCGCGCGGACCAGTTCCTTGAGGTTCTCCAGCCGCCCGGGCGCCTCGGCGGATTTGTCGTTCTTCCACATGTCGGTGTAGCCGCTCTCGTCCAGCATGGTGGCGAGGGTGACGACATGGCCGTCCCGCTCCAGCTGCGCCCGCCAGCGATCGAACCCCGCCAGCAGCGCGCCCACGCCCTCGCGCACCTTGCCGCGCAGCTCCCCCCGCTCGATCAGCAGCGCGGCGGCGCGGCTCAGCGGCAGGTTGTTGGCGCGCGCCGCCTCGTGCATCGCCCGCAGGGCGGTCCCGCCCACGCCGCGGCGCGGCACGTTAACGATGCGCTCGAACGCCAGATCGTCGGCCGGCTGGTGGATGAGGCGCATATAGGCGATGGCGTCACGGATCTCCGCGCGCTCGTAGAAGCGCAGCCCGCCGACGACGCGGTACGGGATCCCAAGCACGATCAGCCGTTCCTCGAAGGCGCGGGTTTGGAAGCCGGCACGCACCAGCACCGCGATCTCGGCCAGCACATGCCCCTCCCGCCGCAGCGCCTCGGCGCGGTCGCCGACCATGCGGGCCTCCTCGTCGGAATCCCACAGCCCAACGACGCTGACCTTCTCGCCGTTCGCATCGTTGCGCCCGGAGCGCAGCGTTTTGCCGAGCCGATCCTCGTTATGGGCGATCAGCGCGGCGGCGGCGCCGAGGATCTGGTCGGTGGAGCGATAGTTGCGTTCCAGCCGCACGATGCGCGCGCCGGGAAAATCCTTCTCGAAGCGCAGGATGTTCTCCACCTCCGCGCCGCGCCACGAATAGATCGACTGGTCGTCATCGCCCACGCAGCAGATGTTCTTGTGCCGCTGGGCCAACAGCCGGAGCCACAGATACTGGACGGTGTTGGTGTCCTGGTACTCGTCCACCAGGA
>Ga0116231_10004433_pt1 | contig 28404 bp, 17 predicted proteins | sample S1TSphgellanicum_2_FD_89695 | JGI IMG/M metagenome (GOLD analysis project Ga0116231, IMG submission 89695) | Host-associated microbial communities from peat moss isolated from Minnesota, USA - S1T2_Fd - Sphagnum magellanicum MG | ecosystem: Host-associated > Plants > Peat moss > Unclassified...
GAATGCACTCGAAACGCTTGATTTAAAGAATTGTTCGAGCTTGCAAGAATTACCTACATCTATTGGCCAATTGAGTGCACTCGAAACGCTTGATTTAAAGAATTGTTCGAGCTTGCAAGAATTACCTACATCTATTGGCCAATTGAATGCACTCCAAACGCTTGATTTAAAGAATTGTTCGAGCTTGCAAGAATTACCTACATCTATTGGCCAATTGAGTGCACTCCAAACGCTTAATTTAACCAATTGTTCGAGCTTGCAAGAATTACCTACATCTATTGGTCAATTGATTACACTCAAAAACCTTTATTTGAATAATTGTTCGAGTTTGCAAGAATTACCTACATCTATTGGCCAATTGAATGCACTCCAAAAGCTTGATTTAAACAATTGTTTGAGTTTGCAAAAATTACCTACATCTATTAGCCAATTGAGTGCACTCCAAAACCTTAATTTTTTTGGGTGAAATAACTTACGAGAATTACCTCCATCTATAGGTCATTTGAGTGCACTCAAAAACATTTATTTGGACAATTGTTTGAGTTTGCAAGAATTACCTATATCTATTAGCTGATTGAATGCAGTCCAAAATGTTCATTTGAACAATTGTTGGAGTTTGCAAGAATTACTTACATCTATTGGTCAATTGAGTGCACTCCAAAATCTTGATTTAAATGGGTGTTGGGGCTTGCAAAAAATACCTACATCTATTAACCAATTGAATGCACACTAAGACCTTGAATTAAACAATTGTTCAAGCTTGAAAAAATTACCTACAATTATTGGGTAATGGAATGCACTCCAAGACCTTGATTTATGGGGTTGTTTGAAGTTGCAAGAATTACCTACATCTATTGGGCAATTGAGTGTACTCTAAAACCTTGATTTGCATAATTGTTTGAGCTTACAAGAATTTCCTATGCATATTGGTCAATTTAATGGATTCCAAACCTTCATTTGTTGGTGTTTGGGCTGGTGAAAATTACTTACATCACATGGGGAATTGAATGCATGTCATAAGCTTAAGTTGTTGACTAAATGTAAATTACAATGTGGATGATTTAAAGCAAAATTAAAATTATATATTGTGTCAATAAGATTTCATTCATTTTGAATTATTGTATAGATCACATAGAAATGATTTGGGTTTGAAAACAAAAAATATGTTATAAAAATCATGAATATTTAATTGACTCATAATTGTTTTTTTATATTGTAAATGTACACCAATAAATTTATAAAGGTTTTAAAAAACCCTTGCGTGACAACATTTTTTATTAATTTTGAAAACCCAATATATTGTTGTTAAATGATTAAAAATATATTTAGCCCAAGTACATATTTAATGGAAGAACATTTTTAAACCTCAAAAATTCATAATCATCAACATTATCATAACATAATGTTATAATGGAAAAAAAATTAAATTCATATGATTGTTCCCCATGACTTCAAGAAATTTGGAAAGCTTTGATGGGGAACATTATTTTTAATGGTTGTTGTTTTATATGGGTAAAATTTCATGGACAATTTTTTAATTAAAATTGGTACTTTTCAATTAATTTATTATAATTATAATGATTTTTAAATGCCCTATAAATCAAAATATTTTTTTAATAGAAATAAATCATTAATATGTGCACCCATTTCATAACATAATGACAAATTAGGATATAAACCATCATTTACTACAACTTTTCAAGGTTTGTTCATAGTGAAAGTTCCAAAAAAGAATGTTTAACTTTTAAAGGATTTCAAAGTTAAACTTTGAATTTTTATTTTATTGAAATGATAGTTCAATTGCAACGGATTGTTGTATGTTAATAAATAAAATGATGTCTTATTATATCAATAAAATAATTTAAATTATTTTGGATATTATGTAAATGTCTTAAACTTCGTATTTTGAGTAATCAAAAGGAATGTAAAAAATCATGCAAATTGGTTTCAAACTTTTTGTACAAGAAAATCGTGTTTTGTTTAAAGCAAGTATGTGTTCATTGGGTGAACTTGATAAAAAACAAATCATATCAAAATTTCAAAGGCTTGAAATTTTGAACCAAATGGTTGCAAAGGAAAAGACTCATTTGTTTATACTAATTTGCTTATTGTTTATATCCATTAAGCTCAAAATTTCTAGCTCAAAGCATATGTCATATGTGTACTTGTAAACCAAAATATTGATGCACAATTATGTATGCATGTGAAAAATCACTAGCACCACATGAATTATTTTATCTTGGGCTATTCAATTTTGTTCACTCAATTTTTTTCCATGTAATTTTTATTTTTAAAACTAGCCCTAAGAAATGTTGGAATTTTAATTCCTTTTTTTGGAACTCAAATTGTGAATGAACCCTTCATAAAAAATAATCTTTTAAATATCCACCATCATGCATCAAACATGGACAAGTGTTGAAATTTGTCAAATTGTGATAGTATTTTGTCTACATTGTATATGTAGCTTGCATTTGCCTTGTCCAATTGTTTGAGCTTATAATAATGACCTACGTTTATTGACCAATTGCATGCCCTTCAAGAGATTTGTTTGTGGGGGTGTTTGAGCTTACAAGAATAGATGTATGTCTATTGACCATTCGAGTGCACTCCAAAAGTTCATTTAATATTGGGGTGTTTGAATTTGCAAGAATTAGTCGTACATTTATCAATTACTTGGATGCAACCCAAAAGCTTCATTTGTTGGTACATGCATTCAAGGTGGACCAAAAATAACACATTAGAACTTCCCAAAAACTTCAACACACAAAAGCCTATTGTGGATGTCATGTAAGAAAATATTAATCACATGATCCAATTAATGCAATTTACATTTGGCCATTTAGTAAGTATTGATTTTACATAACTTTTATACTATAACATTTTTACAACAAAATCTATATATCTCAAAACGTACATTCTTAATTTTATGAAGAGAAACATATAGCAATTGATATAATTCATTATTGCAACAATGATTTTGTACTTCTTACACATAGTTTCTTCATGATTAAAAAAACAACCATTGTTGTAGATGAATAGGATGGTAAGTGGTAACCTACATGAAAGTAATATCCATTGCAATGCCCCTTTTCATGATCTTAAATCATTTTTACTACCTTTATTGGCCTGCAACAAGGTAACTAATAAGTGATAGGCAACACATAGGGCTACAACAACAATTACAAGCCTTATAACACCTTTCCTTGTTTTTTAATTTTCATTCTTGAAGTTTGTTACAAATGATGTTTTATTCTTTTTTCATATTATGTTTTATGAACAAATGGTTTTGCACCCATTTAATATAGCCTTTTAGGACACAACAAATATTGACAACCCAAGGAAGAACATCTTAGGATTCATGCACACTTGCACAAGTGTGGGATGGAAATGAACCCCGAGCATTTAAAAGTGAAAATCATTTTGAAAGTTGGAATTTTGAAGTGTTTTGAATCTTTGGGACAAAAATGTAAATAATAAACACTACACTACAATGCGTTTTAGTTCACTGTGGGTTTCACTAAATTTTGAATGAATTTGAACATTTTCACCATGATGAAATTGATCAACCCCTTAATGAACAAAGACACATTGTTACAGATAGTAATTGGTTCACTAGTACCTAATGAAACAAGGTTTCTTTCAAGTGAAATACAAATTTATTAAACCATTCACTTGCTAATTAATTAACTAGGCAACATGAAAATCAATTTAATTTACATTATTTAATATATAATATTATTAATAATTTCATAAAATTTTAGCCTATGAATTATTAACATGTGTCAATACCTAGGTTAGGTTAAAAACCTAATTTAAGTACATAACCACATAATCAACCTAGACACTTATTATAAGGAACTAAATAGGAAAATATTCGATCAACTTACCACTATTAACCACTCACACACCACTTGTGAGGTTTGATCCCTTGACCTCTATAATGGAAGCAAACACTTCTACCATCAAGCCACCCCACTTATTATGATAATATGTTACACTGCATTCTATTTATCAAATACTTCATTTTAAACATTATAAAGACATAAACTTTGAAAATTCATATCTTATTGAAATTTTGTCCAAATGAAATGATTCGAGTTTACTTTTTTAATTTTTAAAAATAACGTACATAATTAAATTTATTTCCTTTTGAAAATGTAAAATTATTTGAACAATTTTTTTTTGAATATCACTATTCAATAACATTCAATGACCATTCTTTTGAAAAAAATAAAATTTTAATAAATGGATAAGATTTTTGTTAATATAATAATATTAGTTATGTTAAGTTATTTTCAGCTATTATAGGGTTATTTTTCATTAATTAAAATTATTTCACCCTACATTATTTACGATTATTTATGGTTATTTTCAACTACTTTTGGTTATTTTTGGTTATTTCACCCTAAGCTACTTTTGGTTATTCTAAGTTACTTTGCGGTATTTTAGTGTATTTCACCTTAGGCTATTTTTGGATATTATAAAAAAAATTTGAATTTTTTTTTTTTTGTTATTGTAGGTTATTTCACTTTAGGCTACTTGTAGTTATTATAAGTTATTTTGGTTATTTTAAGTAATTCCATCTTAAGTTATTTTTGACTTTGTGAGGCTATTATTGGTTACTTTTGGTTATTGAAAGTCATTTCACCTTATGTTATTATTGACAATTTTAAAGTTATTAAAGGTTATTTCACCTTAAATTACTTTTGTTTATTGTATATTATTTCACCTTAAATTATTTTTGGCAATCATACACAATTTTAATATATGGCTATTGATGATTATTTTATTGATGGCTATTAGTTACTCTTTTATTGGGGCTATTGTTTGTTATTAATAATTATTTTATTAATGGGTATTAATAATTATTTTATTGGTGACTATTGGTGGTTATTTTAAGCTAAATTACCATAGGCTATTAATGGCCTCTGGTGGATATTCTATTCATGGCTATTGGTGGATATTCTATTCATGGCTATTGGTGGATATTCTATTCATGGCTATTGGTGGATATTCTATTCATGGATATTGGTGGTTATTCATGGATATTAATGGTTATTTTATTAGTTTAGGGGTTATTTTATTAATGGCTATTGTGCCTATTGGTGACTATTGTTGGTTGTTATAGGTTATATTACGACTATTAATAGCTATTGTATTATAAATTATTGTTGGTTATTTTATTTTATATTATGATTATTTGTGACTATTTTATTATAAATTATTTTTGGATATTTTAAGTTATATTATCATAGGCTATTGGTTATTTTAGACTATTTTTACTTTAGGTCATTATATTTTATTTTAGATTATTTTAAGTTATTATATTTAGAATAAAATAAATTATAATAACGTAAAGTATAATGACCTTGAATAACCTAAAATATAACTTGAAATAACATATATCAATTTAAATAAAATAAATAACATAAGGTATAACCTAAAGTTAATTAAATAATTTAATTTAAAATAACTTAAAAATTGTATAATAAGTTAACAAAGATACCTTAAGGTAAAATAACATATAATACTTTAAGGTATAATAATTTATAATAACGTAGGGTTTAAGTTAGAATAACTAAAGTAGCCTAAAATAATATAAGGTATTTAAAATAACATAGAATTTAAATTATTTACCACAATAAATTATAATAACGAATTATGTCAACTAATAGTGAAACATGATGTTTACATAGTGATATTATAATGAAATAACTTTAACCAGGGTGAAATCACTAAAGTGCAGTGAAATTATTTCACTTTAAAAATCCCATAGTGATTTAAGCTAGTGAATTGCACCTCATTTTTGTAATAATGAAATTAAGTCCCTAATACATTATTATAAAGGTCTTGAAATGTAAATATCAAAAGTGTATTCGCACTTTGCAATATTTGGAGTTTTGAGTTGAAAATTATGGCCAAAAGAAAGGTCATGAATCAAATTCACAATTTAATTCTTGACCATTAAAACCTAGGAACATGGATCAATGACCTTTGACCGAGGTGTGCAACATTGCATTTGAAAGATCTTGTTGAAAATTACAACTTTGTAATGTGAAATTTTCAAATCAAAATTCATATGGAAACCCCATAAAATCATGTGATTCATAACTTGGGAATTCAAAAATTGCACTTGGGAATTGCAAGGATTTTAACCATTTTGATGCAACCTTCGCCACTAATCAAAAAATGTATATATAAAGAGGAAGTGTGGTGGTTTCTTTCCAAATATGGTTCATGTGAATGTAATGATCTGAAACAAGTTTGTGATTAAAAATCAATTCCATTTACATTAACCACCTACATTGTTTGGCTTGTGGAGGTGACCTGTCCATGAAATTCTTATGATTATCACATTGTCCTAGTTCAATTTCAGATCTTTTCTAAGTGCAAGGAGCTACGGAGCATGCCCCCAAGTTTTCCTTATTTTTCCCCTTTTTGGAACATTATCATCAACTTAAAGGTTTATTCCCAATATTTTAAAATTAATTTAAAGGCATGACAGGTTCCAATGTTGGCAAATGTTTTTGTTTTTTTTCATAACATAAAGGGGGGAAAGTTGGGAGAAGGGGAAGTTTTCATAGGCATGATTTTTTTTTTGGTTTGACATAGGGGATCAAATAATTTGATTTTGATTTTGATTTTTTTTGAAACCCAATTACATTATCACATTATTGTTTAAATGATAAACTCAATTATCAATTTCCTTAGTTTTTTTGTTAACACGTGTATGTTATGCATAAGGGTTGATTTTGAAATGCCCAACTTAATAACCATTTGGTATATTATCAAGGTAGATTTTTGTATGCAAAACTTAACCCCCAAAATAAAAACCTTCATTCTTGGTGTAGTTTTCATAATTGCCAATAACATTGATCAAAATTTGAAAGTTGAAAGAACAACCAAAAATGAAATTAAGATTGGAGAAATGTAACCAAACAAAAAAGTGACAATTGAAAAGACTTGTTGGGACAAAACATGGAAGGGCACAAATCAATTTTTGGTTTTAATTTGAGTAATGAGTGGGTTAGACATAACAACATAAGGTGTAGGAATAGAAATGACTCGTGGAATTGGCATTTGATGACACACCTTTGATCATCTTGGAATTTCATTATAGTGAGATGATTATTTCACATATAGGTTTTAGAATGCACCTTATATTATATGCTTGCAATATTTGATTCATTTAAAGTTTCAATTTAGTCATATTGGTATATCTAAACAACCTCATATCCATTCCAATTTATGTTACATCTTATGGCACATTTGTTGATTAGGTTGAACGAACTCAATCAATTATCTCATAAGGACAAGGTTGACATTTTTACCATTGGCTCCTCTTTGGAGGCAACCATTTTTGTGTTGAGGAATAATCTTTAAAATCCCAATAATTTTGCACATGGTGCCAAGGACCTTTGACATTTTCATAACTATTTTTTTTGCTAAGGGTTTTTTAAATGGCAGAAAAAAATTATAATATGATGCATTACAAGCACCACACATACATATTTAACTTTTTTGACTCATTGGAGAAGATGAAAACAATTCTTGGAAAATATGTGAAGATAGTTTTAAATAATTTTAACAAATGATTTCTTGACTTGCCAATTTTCAATGCTTCAAAGTTGTTAAATCCTAAGCATGATCTTGATAATGCGCCTCAATTTTTCTAAATTCTTTTTTGTATTGATTTATTAAATTTTCAATTGCAAGATGATCATCATTCAATAATTCATGCAATGTATGTATAAACCTTAAAATTTATGAAATTACTTTTCATGGTTTGGAAGCTCCCAGGGTGATAAACAAATAACCTTCCTTAATAGATTGGTGTGTATGTTTGCAAAAATGTATATCCAAATTCAATGATGCATTCTTCAAAGTTAAATTATTCTTATGGTGAGCAAAGGGGTGCAATATGTGCAAGGCAAGCTAGGACCACATTACTAGGAAATGCGTCCTAGTTCATTCTAGGTTTCACTAGATTTTTGAGTGAATTTGGACATTTTTACCTAGTGAAATTATTTAACCTCCTAGTGAACGGGGGCCAGTTGCTACGGACAATGACTTGTTTCACTAATACCTAGTGAAACAAGGTTACTTTCAAGTGAAATACAAATTTATCAAACCATTCACTTGCAAGTTAATTAACTAACCAGTATGGAAATTAATTAAAATTTAATTATTTACTATAAAATATTATTGATAATTTCATGATTTTTAAAACCTATTATTTATTGACACGTGTCATTACCTACGTTAGGTTAAAAACCTAGCTTAGGTAGGTAGGTAGGCCACATAATCAAGCTAGGAACCTAGCTTAAGAATTCAATAAAAGAATATTCAATCAACATACCATTGTTGATAACACACAACACCACCCATGAGGTTCGATCCATTGACTTTTAGAATGGGGGCAAATGCCCTTACCATCAAACCACCCCACTTGTTATGCTAATATGTTACATTACAAACAACTTATCAAATACTTCATTTTAAACATTACAAAAACATAAACTTTGAATTTTCATATTTTATTAAGATTTTCTTCAAATGAAATGATTCGAGTTTACTTTTTTTTTTAATTTAATAATGTACATAATTACATTTATTTCCTTTTGAAAGTTTAAAATCATTTGAACAAAAAAAAAAGTTGAGTATCATTATTCAATAACATTTTAATGACCATTCTTTTGAAAGAAAAAAATTTAATAAATGGATTTTTTTGTTAATATAATAATACTACCTATGTTAAACTACTTTCAATTATTATATAAATATTTTTCATTAATTGAAATTATTTCACCCTACATTATTTACGACTATTTATGGTTATTCTCAATTACTTTTGGTTATTTTTTGTTATTTCACCCTAAGCTACTTTTGGTAATTCTAAATTATTTTTAGCTATTTTCACTTATTTCACCTTAGGTTATGTTCAGTTATTGTAAGTTCTTTTTGGTTATTTTATGTTATTTTTGGCTATTGTAGATTATTTTAATTTAGACTATTTGTAGTTATTATAAATTACCTTTGATTATTTTAACTTATTTCACCTTAGGCTATTTTTAGTTATTGTAATTTTTTTGGTTATTCTATGTTATTTTTGGTTATTGTAGATTATTTCAATTTAAACTACTTACAATTATTATAGATTATATTTGGCTATTTTAACTTATTTCACCTTAGGCTATTTTCAGATATTGTAAGTTTTAAAATTTTATTCTATGTTATTTTTGGCTATTGTAAATTATTTCAATTTAGACTACTTGTAAATATTATAAGTTATTTGTGGATATTGAAAGTTATTTCACCTTAGGTTATTTTGTTTATTATAAATTATTTCACCTTAGATTATTTTTGATAATCCTAAGCAATTATAATATGTGGCTATTGGTGGTTCTTTTATTAGTGTTATTGGTGGTTATTAATGGCTATTGGTACCTATTTTATTTGTGGTTATTAATGTTTTTAAATGGTCATTTTATTAATAATTATTGGTGGTTATTCTATTAATGGCTACTAGTAGTTATTCTATTGGTGGATATTCGTGGTTATTCTATTGGTGCCTATTGGTGGCTAATCTATTAATGACTACTAGTGGCTATTTTATTAATGGCTACTGGTGGCTATTCTATTAATGGCTATTGGTGGCTATTTTATTAATGTCTACTGGTGGCTATTCTATTAATGTCTACTGGTGGCTATTTTATTAATGGCTACTAGTGGCTATTATATTAATGGCTACTCATGGCTATTCTATTAATGGTTATTCATGATTAATATATTAATGACTATTGGTGGCTATTTTATTAATGGCAATTCGTGATTAATATATTAATAACTATTGGTTGTTATTCTATTAATGGCTATTGGTGGTTATTGTATTAATGACTATTGGTGGCTATTGTATTAATGGCTATTGGTGGCTATTGTATTAATGGCTATTGGTGATTATTCCGTTGTAAGCCATTAGTGGTTATTAATGATTATTTTAGGAATGGTTATTATATTATAAGTTATTGTTGGTTATTATGTTATATTACAACTATTGGTGATTATTGTATTATAAATTATTGTTTGATATTCTATGTTATAATATCATAGGCTATTGGTAGTTATTATATTTTAAGGTATTTAAAATTATTTTTCATAGGTTATTATTTTCTATTCTAATCTATTTTTACCTTAGGTCATTATATTTTGTTTTAGATTATTTTTAAGTTATTATGCTTAATATAAAGTAATTTATAATAACATAAAGTGAAATGATGTTGAATAACTTAAAATATAACTTGAAATAAAATATATTAATTTAAAATAAAATAACCTAAAATATAGCCTAAAATTAGTTGAATAATTTAATTTAAAATAATTTAAAAGCTTATAATAAACTAGTTAAGATACTTTAAGGTAAAATATCATATAATAATTTAGGGTACAATAATTTATAATAGCCTATAATAACATAAAATATAAATTAGAATAACTAAAATAACTTAAAATAATATAGGGTATATCATAAACTAACATAGATAAAATATTTTTAAAAACATAAAAATAAACCTATTTGCTATAATAAATTGTAAAAGTGAATTATGTTAACTAATAATGAAACATGATGTCTACATAATGATATTATAGTGAAATAACTTTCACGGGGTGAAATCAGTAAAATGCAATGAAGTTATTTCACTTTTAAGGTCCCGTAGTGATTTAAACTAGTAAATTACGCCCCACTTTGGTAGTAGTGCCACAACATCATGGCACAAGAAGCATCTAATAATGAAATGTGGGTCACTAGAAGATTAGACCTTGGCCCCCCAGGTAAACCCACAATGGTACTTTAACCTTTTTGAATGAGGCCTTTCATTGTATATATTTAGCTTAAAAAATGTCAAATTTAGACCTAGAGACCCTGATTAAGTCTCGGGAAGAGGTCTATATTAATCTTTAACGATTTTCACAATCAAATATAGATACCCAATAATTATCAATTAGGTATATACCCACTTACTCAATGGTTTTTAATATTTTTCAAATAACCAATTTTGATACCTTAACCATGGTTCTTGAAAATTTAAAAAGTCAAGGAACTTTCCAAAGTTCATTCAATTTTTTGCGTAAATTTTTTCATGAAAATCATTTGATTTTTGAAGCTTTTGAAATAGTAACCAAAACCAATGGTTATTTGATTTTGGTAGTTTTTCAAAAAACTTGAAACTGACAATTACTAAATTTTAACATTTCTTAAAAAATTCAAAGAATTGCATAATACTAATTCAAGAAATGGCCTAGTTTTACCATGGTACAACCTTGGGTTTATCCGATTCCTAAAACATGGTCATAATAAGTCGATAATTGCACAAACACAATGTTCACGAGGATATCATAAGTTGGTAGAGAAATTTTGATTAAGAAATATTTTTAGTAAAAGTTGCCAAGTATGGACTATGGTCAGTTGTACACTTGAACTTCAAACTTTGGATGAGAATTGTGTGCTTGGACAATCCTTGTTATGTGCATTTTTCCTTTTCATGAATGTTACCTACCTACATTTCTAAAAATTTATTAACCCATTGACTTATGATTTGACCAATCAAATGATGACACGAGGGGCGTTGAAATGGCCTTACAACATGTCACATTTTACCATTAGTCAAAAAATTTAATTAAAAGCACCACCTTGGGGTTGGTCAAAATGACCACCCTAAGGTTAGTTAAAAAACCATCCTAGTTGTACTAGAATTGTTTAAATTGACTTGTCTTAGAAAACCAAAGTTGTTTTTGGACCCCCTATCACTTTGGGGTATTTTTTGGTTTGAAAATCCAATTTGAAAAACTTGGAATTCTAGTAGTGTATTATGCATGGACCCACATAAGTGGTTTCTCTTAAGATCATGTGGAATACATTATCATTGAACACCTATGGCATAACTCTCATCCAAAAAAAATAAAAATCATTATGTGGCTAATCTTGAGTGGAGATCTACCAATAACCTTCTACTTGGCCAAGATCGATGGGTATGCTTGTAGATTTTTTTGGTGTAATAATGGATCAATCAAATGGTTTTATCATTTCATCATGGATTGTGAAAGAGTCCAATTTTTTTATAACACATTCAAAATTGTTCATTGGAGTTGTGATAATGATATAGTAAATTAGCATTTCACATGGGTTCACATTATCCTTGGAGACATTATTAAAGTCATAGATGGTAATATTACTAGTTCCAATTCATTTACATTTGATGGGTATCAAATTGATATTTTATGTAGCATGTTAGTTTTATGTTTGTGGTTTAAACAATGTATTCTTAAATTTGATGACCATTATTCTAAAGCACATGTTTTAAACTCTAGGTGGATTACCACTACACAAATAAGTATGGCCACATGGTGTGCATATATTACAACAAGATAAAAGTCTTAAATAGCTTAACACATGGTTACTTTTGGACACATAATTTTACATCTAATTTGTGCATGATGTCTTTGGGAAGAGATAAAAGACCATCTATTGGCATCTCCACCCTCCTAGTTTATATATGATTTATGTTCAATAGATGTGGTTTTGCCTTTTGCACATGTGGTTCATTCCCCTAAGGGCTTAAGAAGTTTCAATTAAGTTTTCAATTTGGGTGAAAACATGAAAAAAGGAGCCAATCGCACTAAGGTTAAAGTCTTTTCCAAAGATTACATTTTCCATTTGGTAGTTTTCTATTGGTTTATATTACATTTTTCACATAGTTTTTAAAACTAAATATCAAATTTGAGGCCAAATATGACATATAACATGATAAAAATTCAAATTGTTTTGCATTGAGCTTTACATTATAGTCAAATTTATAACTTTACTTTGAACCATGATTACAAATTCAAAACTAGAATAATGTTAAAGGACATTCGAGTATTAAAATCTAAAAAGGCATATGTATTTTTATTTTTTGAATTCTTTGAACACATGAATATCTTTTTGTGGAATATGTTAAGGTTCAAAAAAAAATTGAAATGATTTGGTGAACATTTGATAAGGGAATAAAAATTTTGATACAAAAAAACCACTTGTCCACATGTTTTCCTTGAGTGCTTTAAACATATAAAATGACTTTTGAAACATGGTAAATTTTCATGAAAATTTTGTAGTTGCAACTTTGAAATTATAAGAATTTACTTTAAAAATAAAACATTTATATATATATATATATAGTGGTTTTCATGGTGATTTTTCAAACTTTCAAAAAATAGTTCTTAAATACTATCCACACATTGTTTGGCTCTTTTATCATGCTTTCACCCATCTTTGAAACGATTAATTTGCTTTTATAACAAATTTCCGTGACCAAAAATAAATGGCATGTACACAACACTTTGAATGAAGTACAACCTTTATATGATGTAACACTGAGTTTGGACCTTTAACTATGGAAAGGGTTAAATCATTATTGGCCAATTCTTGGTTTTAATTATTATTAAGGTTGGCCAATTTCAAAAACTAAAATTTCCATTTCCACATTAAAATGGAGTCAATTTTTTTGTTTTAAGTTTAGTTTTTCAAAAAATATATTATGATTTTAGTTCTACAGTTTTAGGTAACTTGAATTAAAACCAACAATAATTTCTTATTAACCCTTGATTTTAGTATTTTTTTAAATTAAAAAAAACAGTTCATGATGTTACAATTTCACTTCGAGTTCCACACAAATGGATTAGGAATTTGGTTCCAATTTTAATTTTTCAAAAATTAAATTATTTTTTTGATATTGGAACCAATTCCAAATATTGAACCTAGTTCCAATTTGGTTTTATTAATTAGAACCTATGGTTCCAACCATCCAAACTAAGTAACCATTGAACATTGGTCCAAATTTAAAACTTTTTGTGGATTGGGAAACTTTCTAGTTTTAGGTCTACAAAAGATTTTCAAAAATTAAAACCCATTAATTTTAGGGCCAGGTCAAAGTTATAATTTGACCAATGATTTCAAAGGTTTTCATAAAGGTTGAACCAATTATATCGAAACTATTGGTTAAGAAAATTTACAAAGATTGTCAAGTTTTGTATTGAGGTTTAGGTTGAGGTTGGTTCTAACTTATTCTTGGGGATAGTTCCAAAGTTGATTTCAAAGAGGGTTTGAATTTCATTTTTACAATGTCCTCATTCCATTATGCATTCCACCCAACATTCACCTAACATTGAGTGGGGAGATAATTCACCCCTCCCACTTAATGTTATGCCAATTCAACGTTGAATGAATTTTGTGTGGAATTTATAATGGAATGGGGACATGTTTTGTAGTAGTGTTTGATATTTCCACCAAGTTCCCAAAAATTTCCCATGGTGTTCCCATCAAGTTTTAAAACTTTCCAAAGGATTCCCAAAAAATTATGGGAATATAATTTTTAATGTGTGATTCATAGGTGTTGGCCACAATTTTTTTTCTTTTACAATGATCCTTTTTTATTGTCCTGGATCATTTAACTTGCCAATACAAATTTTGCACTTTATTCTTTTAGAATCAAAATATAGTTTTTCCCTTTGGTTAATTACTTATATAATTAAAAAAATACAATTGAGCTTAAACTACAAAATATGAGTATTGCATGACTTGCATTGCTTAAGTAAAATTTCTATGACTATTCAAGCATCATTTTCATTACTTAAATTGAACATACATACTAAAACTATTAGTCATTAATGGTAGGGAAAACCACATTTTTGTCCCATATGTTTTACCCAAACTTGTAATGATAGAACCTACAAAGATGGTAATTAAGAACCCCACATTTTTATTCCATATAATTTACCTAAACTTTTAATGAGGAAACCTACAAGGTAGCTAGAAGGGAAAGGTTTATCCTAAAGGAGATGAAAAGTGCAAAGAGGTCAAATGTCAAATACATTCAAGACCCTCGGCTAGACTTCAGACCTAGACCTTGGATAAAGAGCTTTAAGACCTTCAAGTCAATTTAAAAATTGGGTTTAGATAAGTGTGACTTTTCTTAGGTTAGGTCTAGGTCCAAGTCTTGAGGTAATGTCTAGGTTATTGATGTGTCTAGTGTACATGTTATGCATACCATTGCATGCATCAAACATTTAACTACCTTTCATAAAAATATATTTTTAATGTCTTCCTCTTCCTTTAATGTTAGTGGGCTTGGATCCAAATAATAAGTTTTATTATTTACATGAGTAAGACTTGCAATTGTTTTTCAATTCTACATGTTAAATTACCTTAAAATGTATGTATTAAATTTATAATATTTAACAAATGGGGATCTTGTTTGACACCTTATCTATGGTAATATGGTAGTACATTCATGTCAATCATACTAAATTTAGTTTTCAAGTGGCCCTTTGTGAATAATAACAAACCTTTTGGATCATTGATGAATAAAATAATATCAACCACATATAAAATTAGGTCAATGAATGTTTCTTTTAGTTTTTTCATGTAAATGTTAAGATTAGTCCCACTATTCCTAAAGTCACATGAAACCAAACAATCCTTTATTTTATTAAACCATTCATGAAATCTTTATTAAAACCCATAAATTGCCTTATGTAGTTTGGAAAAAAAGTCTTCATGTTTTGTGATATTACATCCTTTAGGTTGTGAGACAGATAGACAGATAGATATAGTATTTCAAATGGATGGTTAATTTTTTTGCCATAGTTCATGATGTATGCAAAAATTTAATGGATGTAATCTTTATAATTAAAGAGAATGTACATGTTGTAATCCACTTGTTCTATTTGAAAATATCCCTTAGTCCTATGTAAGCCGTGCCTTAAATTTATGAACTTGGCCGCTTGATTTTAATTTTATCTTGTACATAGGCACTTACAACCTACTTGAGTACCCTTTGTAAGCAACAAGTTACTTGTTGATGAAATCTCATTTTGTATTAATGATTGGTATTTTTCATTGATTACTTTTTTCCACTTATTGACAAATCTTCCTTGAAAGTCTTGTGTTTGCTTGAATGTGGTGTAAACTTTTATAAACAAAATACTTTCCTCTTCTAAACATTGATCTCTTTTTGAAACAATGGAACCAATATCTCCCACTACTCCGTATTCTTTCATCAAAAACTACATCTTTATTAAATACTTATGAACATTGATTTGATTTGTACATCATATGACTTTTATTTTTTTCTAACCACATTCTAACCAAGGAAGACATGTTCCATATAAATATTACCATCCAATTTCCTTTCTTTTCTCTTTTGGAACTTAGTTGTGTACTTCACTTTCAAAAATTCTTGAATGGTCCAAACAATAGGCTATCTACCATTTCATATTTCCTCTGAAGTTATGTCCCCAAATGCAACCGAGGGTATTTTGTTTTGAACATATGTTGCAATGACTAGATTGCTTTTGCCAAAATTATTTTACTAAGCCCAACATTTAAAAATGTGCTCCTTGAAATCTCAATTAAAGTATGATTCTTCTTCTTGAAAATTGTTGTGGAGTGCAAGGAATTGTGAATTACTTTAGAATGTCATGTTTAATACAAAATTGATTAAATTGAATAGGCCTTTCCAAAATTTCCCCAATAATTTGATATTCTAAGATTCTTCAATAAATTATGTCCTTTCTAGACTTTAGTCATGACTTTATACTTTTTGAATCTTCTAAGCATTTCAATATTTTGTCCCTTTAAACTCACCAAAGTCCATCTTGAGTGATCATCTATTTAAATATCATGAAATTCTATGATTCTCCCAAAAAGTTTGTTTGCATTGAACCATGTTTGAATGCTACTTCATTTACTCATCTTTGCCTTATAATAGTTGGAAACTTATTAATTAATTGTTTTTTCACAAATGACTAGTACATAAAGTCATTTCAAATGGATAAATGACTTTAGATTTAGACCATGCACTAAAAACTTTTCATGCATTTCAATTTTTATTTCTAGGTATCAACATGGTCTAAACTTCTATGCCATAATTTTACTTTAGTCACTCTCTTGTCTCATTGTAGCTAAAAGACTATTTTAACTAGATTGTTTATAGTCTTTCAATAAGGAATTCTTCAACAATTTGTTTTACAATGGTCCCAAGTCTCTTGCAAAAAAGATAGTAACTTGAAAATGACTTCCTTTTTCTCAATAATGAACAAAACTAATATGGGCTTTCCTATTCCAAGAACTTCTATTAAAAAATTTATTTTCACTTCCCTTTGTTAAAATAATAATAATAACTGCTTATAAAATGAGGGTATTTTGTCCATTGAATGACATTATGAAATTTTCATATGATTTAAGTAATGTGCCTAATATTGCCATTGCATTGTCACCATCTAAGAACACTACCCCTATGGTAGTTAAATAAATTTTCAAATATTGATTTGAAATAATATACATGTTTAGTAATTGAATCCTCTTCAAATATTTTCATGTTATTTTTCTAAAAATTGTAAATAATAACATTTTTGGTATGCTTGGTTGTTCACATTACAAAGACCATCCCATATCTAATTGGGTGATTTCAAATCATTCACTAAAAGCACTTGTGGATATTTTTGAATGTGAGAAGATATTGACCCTAGTTTTGCCATCTTTTTTATCATAATCTATTTGATTTTTGGCCATCATTAGTTTGGTTTTAAAACATTGACTATCTTCCATAAATTTTTGTCAAGTAGATACATTTGCATCTTTAGTCTTTTTTCCACAAATGGAAGGTGGTCCCATCAAATCTATTGATAATATGAGAATCTAAGGACTTGGATGCCATAATGACCTTATATTTATTCTACACTAGCTCTAATACCGTGTTAAGTTTTTGAAAGATTATGAAAAGGGGAAAACTCCAAACAAAAGATCATGAAGAAAGAAAGAATGAATGAGCTAATGCATGAGCTTAGATTGAACCATCTTATACACAAGGGTTAATATTGTCCTTTGATCCAAGGTTATATCCCTTCAAAAAGTCATGTATAGTTGACACATAGTCACAACCTTTGATACATAGATATTTATATCTATACTTACATGTTATGTATTATATGAATTGATATGGGCATCAAGGATGCCTTTGAAATTATGAAGACATCAACTCGTTGCCAAATTTTGTAAAAATAGATAATGCAATTTGGTAAATGCATGAAGGTTGCAAAAATACAATTAAAGTGAAAATGACAAGTTGAATTTAAGATTTCAAAAAGAAAACTTGGAAAACCTATCCAAAAATAAAATGTGCAACTTCATTTGGGATTTAAGGACAATGACCCATTGCCAAAACATAGACTACCACAAAAGAAAAAAATACAATCTACATATAGAATTGTACAATGAGCCAAAATAGTAAACACATCCAAATAGTAGGTTGCAACTAGAAAAGTTAGATCCCATGTGTTTTATCTTTCCAGCTTATAAAAGTATGTAAAGGAGGTGTTTCCTCTTACATATTTATATTAAAAACATGTGTAATTTGGGATGAACCAATTAAAAAGGCTTAATCCTAGAATAAAATTAAAATTTTTACATATTTACCTCCTAGATTACTTAACCCCCTAGTTCTACCTACCAACCCACCTAACTCCACCTACTTACATACATAACTAAATATTGATTTAAATTTATTTTGGCTAAAATGAAATTAACATACCACGTGGCAAATTTATATTATGCCATGTAACATGATCTAGCACCATCTAAAATAGATGATGAAGATCTATATAATTTACAGACACAATTTTTAAAAATATTATTATGTTGCCATGTGGCATTTTGTAATGGGTTATAACATAATTGCAAATAATGGTGATTAGTTGCAAACTTTATATAGATGGTTAATGGTTAAGGGTGTATATTTTGACCATATACATCATCCATGTGAAATGTGATGACATCATGTTAAGTCATCATTTGTGACTAGATGTTGCATGCAATTTCACTTATACAACTCATGGAATTTTAGTTATACATGTTGGTTGTAATATATTTTTAGTTGCAAATGACATTCACAAATTAAGACTTTTCTTTTAATTCACCTTATGTTTTTTCAAAAAATAGAATTGTCCAACATTTGAAAATACTAGTTTTGGCTAGTTTTTGGTTTTTAGAAAAATTGTCAAATCAAAATCTAAAGTTTTTTTTGCAAAATAGAAGACCTTCTAATTCTAGGTTTTGTTAATATTCTCAAAAACAAAATCTATTAATTTCTAATGTGGGTCAAATAGTGGGAACATGTGAGGAAAAGGGAAAAAATATAAATAGACCAAAAAAGAAAACCAAAAATGATTTTCTTAGATTTCACTACTATATTTATTACCATGATAATAAGTAAGTGAAATGAAAGAAGGGCATTTGCAGACTAAAGTGTCCATAAAATTATGTACAAGGCAAATTTTTAATGCACCTTCCCAAACTCAAAGACCTAGATGATAAATTAGAGCACATCTATTAATATAGAATTCAAGCATGACAAATTAAATAACTATAGTTGTTGAATGAGAATAAAAAAATATTGAAATGATTAAATACAACTAATGGGTGACTTTTTCAACTAATTAATTGCAAGTGAGATTGTTTTGCAAAATTATGTATGTATATATGAATTCACTGCATAAAAAATCTTCAATGAACAACACTTATTTTCTACCCAAAATTCAATTATATGTTCATGAACCATAAATCAAGTTTCCATGCCATTTCATAACATGAAATATACTTCAATGAACTTTTGAAAGCTCCAAAATGCACCAATTTTTTAAAGTTCATTTTGGCATGAAAATGAAAAATTAAAAAAAAAACTTATTCATGAAGAATGAATATAAAAATAAGAAAATTGGTTTCCCTACGTCAATTTTAAAAAATTCAGAATGTGGTTTCCCCAATTTCCAACAATGTCACATCTTTGTCATAATCAAAATACATTACACAATGGGATCTCATTGCGTTGTTTTTGGTCCATTCTAACTTGCAAATACCCAAAAGTAGAAGTAATCTTCTTTGGGATAATTCAAAATAAAATTAAAGAAGGATTTTGGGTGGAATTAATTAAACCCCTCCTAAAAAGGCCTTACAAAATGGACCATGCAAAACAAGCCTTAAGACCCATTAGTTGTTCCAAGGTCCAATCTAATTTCATGTATACTTATCAAGGTTGGTTCTAAGACAAATTTTAATCCATGTATGTAAACATGTTGAATCCAATTTTTAAAGCCAAACCTAAACTTGAGTCTTGGATCTAGACCCAACCAACCCCTTCAAATGTCATATTGATAAGTTCAATATATTAAAGCTCATTGTATGGCTACTTTCCATTTATGTTACAAGTAAACTATAAGGATTGATCAAGTTTATCTACTTTCACATGTCAATGCTTTCATCATCATTGCCATTAATTTAAGTTGACAATTTTTCCATCATAAACATATTAAGGATTGGGATTCACAAAAGAATTGTCTAAGGTGTAGGCATGGTAAAATAAACATTAAAAGTACATGTCTCCATTTTCCCCTTGTGTCATGCATATAAAAACAACAAAATAGACTCAAAATGAATGGAAGTACTATAGATAACTCATCTTGTGTCTTATTGCATGTATAAAATTTACAAGAAACAAAAATTATCCTGAATATTGGGTAAATAATTTTTTGTTTGTGAGTCTTCAACACATAATATTCAATGAAATATATTTATAATATTATTAGAATGTAAAGATCATTGTGTTTTCTAAATACCCATAAAAAAAAAACATTCCATTTTCTTTTCATTAAAACATACTTGACACATTTGAAACAAATAACCATTGAAACTATGAAAAATAAATTTCATTACTATTTTCCTTTAGAAAAACCTACATAAACCTAATTTATCAACACAAAATTTGAAATTTTATTTACAATAGTGAAAATTTATTTTGCATTTGATCATTCATATTAAAAAAATTCAATGGATAATAATTTTATGATGGGTGTTGTTCCTAGTTTTCATTTATTTACAAGTAGACATCCACATTAATTTGATTTTCCACTTTATCTTGTTTTCACCCTTTAATTTTTTTAAATTAAATAACCCAAGTTGGGTTTTTATAATATTTATAAGATTGAAATTATAGTGGATTGTTGTATATCTACAATTAAAATAATGGCATGCTTAGCAAAGAAAAATATCCAAAAATACAAAGGATATTATATAAAATGTCTCTTGAAATCCTTCAAACTAATTATTTCAATTTTATTTATTTCAAATTTTTAAGGAATTGAAATGAATGCAGTGAGTAATGCAATTGATTTCAATACTTTTTATGGATAAAAAATGTTTACATCTATGTTTACCAATTATTATTCATTGGATGCATTTGATCATATAATGAACCATATGAAGATTTTGAAAGCTACATAATTCATTTTCTAGGGTAGTAAGAAAAGGGATTATGTCATATACCCATTTGTTTCATTGTTTGTATTCAATGGCTTTGAATATGTAGTCCATAGTGCTAACTAATATCATGTGCAAGAAGTAATTGGGCAAAAAAGTATCAAAATTTATTGGAGCATTCTTTTGGTTTTGAACCAAAATATTTCAATGCACAACAAAAGCACATGTGAAAAATTAGCAACATATATGAATAATCTTAAAGTTTGAACTATTCATATTTCTTGCTTAGATTTTTATTTACATTTTGTAATTTCAAATTTTGATGAACAATGAGAAAAAATTCATGTATAATCATTCAAAAATTAATACCCCAAATATTAATGTGACTCCCCCCCCCCAAGATGAATGGTCATCTCATCACCCCCTTGTTACCTTAATTTGTTATGCCATCAACTCCATGGTAATTGATATTCTTTCATTCCATCATCTTGTACATGTGTCATTATCCTTTTGCCACAACTTGTCACTCCATTTCATCACTTTGTTGCTCATCATATTGTTCATGTACCTCCCCATGTTGCAACCCTAATTTAAATTTGTCATCAATTGTCAAGAATGACAATTTGAATGCAATTAAAAACTTTTAAGGAAATGTATCAAGTGCAAAATTCAAACGTAACGAAAGCCTCTTAAATAAACAAAGGAAAAATCATATGGAAATCTTACAAAAACATATTTTTAAACATACTCAAAATGTATCATTATTTTGTATCAAAAATTTTTAAATCCTTTTATTTCAAATGTTTCTTAAAATATACTAACAATGATTTCCCAATTTTTTTTGGAAAGTCAAGCAAATGTTCAAAATAAAGTTGCAAGGATCAAACCCATGTTGTACGTGTAAGTGTCAATAACTATATATATGGTGTGTAAATTTAGTATGAGTGTAAATCATTTACACTTACATGTCCAAATTTTTTGCATTTACATTTATCTTGTTGTAGTGTATATATAATAAACTCCCTTTATAGTCATGGCCTTGATGATCACTTTCTTTGTGACACTAACAAATTGTGATTTGACATGTGTAGTCACATTCCATATAAACCCTTATAAGATTGTGACTACAAGAAAAAAAATCTTACAAAATAGGCCTTTTATGCTAGAATAAAGGTGCCAATTATTTAAATTTTTTACATGGGTTATTCTAAGTTTTACTATGCATTATTAGACTTGAAAAAGGTTGTGATTTTTATATGTTTTAATGTGACAATTTATATTGAATTTGAGCTCTTTAACTTTTAACTTGTGTATTTTGTCAATTAAAATTTTTTAATTTAGAATTTTTTCTTTTTTTACAAGTTCGCATATCTTTTGCTTGTCTACACTAGAAAGTTGTTTTTCTTTTTCTCTTTAATTGAATTCATTGTTGCTAGTTTGCACAATTTGAACACAAAGCAACACTAACATTGCCAAAGGGAATTAGAATTTACAAAACTCTTATATTTCCCCATTATAATCACATTTATAAAAAAAAATTGTAAATATTTTGTGCTATTAACAAGTGTAATAATGACTTTAAAAAATGGTGTTTCTTACTAAAACAGACGATTACCCAAAAATGTGTGACATGAACAAGAAGGTGACTAACATGGATGTGATTATAAAAGGGGTTAACTGTATATTTTTTAACACTTACACTTAGCCAGTGTAAATGTTTGTCAAATACACTTAAATGTTTTCAGACATGTAAATGTAAATACTAAAATTATTTGTAAAGTCATCCTGTCTTTGGGCCTTCTTTCACCCCAAACCCTTCTTTCAGGGGTATCCATAAAATAAGAAATTTTTATTAAATCTGGGAATGAAATGCTGAAAATCAGCATTTAATGCACAAGGTTCAAGACTAATTATGATAGCTTTATAAGTAGGAGCAGTGAAAATATACGCAGCAACAGTGGAGGCGCTAAAGAAAAAGGAAAGACAGGGTGAAACTCAGTTTCACCACAAAAACTGAGGTCCCTGCACCCTTGAATGCAAATGTTATTTATTTATTTGATTCTCTCACCCTATTTATGATCTCACCCTATTTCTACTGTTGTTTTCCTTACTTTATAGATAATTTTATTATATATCTTTAATGGCCAGACTATCTTGCAAAGTTATATGAATTAGTTGTGGGCATATATTTTGACGGTTTTTTTTTTCAACGAGCCATTTAGCTGGATTATTTTCCAAAAATTATGAAATTTCCCCTCCTCAAGTAAAAATCACATTTTTTACATTGTTATATATTTACATTGTTTTACATAGCTATGTAGAATCATATAAATAAATAAAATAAATAAAATAATAAATAAATAAATATATAGACATTTACATTGTTTCATCAGGCCACGTAAAATTATGTAAATATATTTATTTTTACACTTACACGGAGTGTAAGTCCCAAACCATTTACATGCACAACATTGGATCAAACCTTGTTTGAAATTGAATGATCGTGGAATTAGTGTCAAGGGACCTCAATAATAGTTATAAAAAATTCAGCTTTCATTTTGTGGAAAAATATTTTGAACCCAATAATTTCAAATGTTTCAAGGTTGTGACAAAAATGATCAAAAAAATTGTCTTACCCACTCGAAGTGTCATTTAAAAGGTCACATCGTCTTTTATTGAAAAACTTGATATGATGTTAGAAAGCCCTTAATGACAACCATAAGAAAATGGTTTCACATGCCCCAATCAAATTTTCTCAAAAAAAAAGAGAAAATACAACAAATGAAAATTCTTAATTTTGAAAAAGTGATGAGGAGTCGTAAGACTTTTTACAATTTCAATGTAACCCCATCAAGAGATATGTAACATATTATAAAGAGAGTAATGTTTCTTTCATTGGTTTGGCCATGGTGGGTGCTATTTGTGATGAATTTCAAATGTAGTTTGAGGTCAAATTGAACAAAATGTTTTATTTGTTTGTCTTCTACAATCAAGGTCTTCAAAAGTCATCTGTGAAGTGTGTCATTTCATTCTAGGGTTTTTCAAAACCCTTTGCCCAATCACAAAGAGTTCAAGAACATGCCCTAAGTTTCTACTTATATGAAATTGAAAATTACAATTTATACCACTTCGACAAATGTAAAGCACTGCCTAGATTTTTCCTTTGTATTTTCAGCTTCCTTACCTACTTGAAGAAACATATTGAAGCAAGGGGGATCTTCTGCGGTGGAAAGTACCAGCCAGGTTGTACTGAGATCTTCCGACCAGCGGAAGATACCAACCAGCCTGTCACTATTTCTAAAAAGTGAAAAAATCCCAGCTCTCCTTTACTTAGGAGAAGGACTTGAGTACAGGCCCTTCTATGATTTTCGACCTATTTCCTTGGCCTATCGGCCTTGGGCACAGATCTCAAATCACGGAAGGGCCTTTACTCAAGCCCTTCTCCTATACATAAATACCCACACCTAAATTATTCCTCAATCATGGCAGTTACCAACGGGGTTTTTTTTTTTGCATTGAGGTCCTTCATTCAAAACTCAATCTTGGGATTCCATGTTGGAGGGATGCTAGCTACCTAATGAAACACATATCAAATACTATACAACATTTGAAATTTCTATGGGTGATTATTTAGCCTTGATGAGTGTGCACATTTGAATATATTTCTATAGGTAATATGTGTTTGCATTTATTTTGTAGGAGTGTTTTTCTTTTTGCAATTTTCTTAAGTAGAAGGAGGCACTAACCATCTCAACATAGATTTAACATTTTATTCACACCAATTTTTATAGTTCCACCTAAAGTTTTCTCCAAATAATAAGGCAAAGTGGGAACATACTTTTGAGCAATTAAAAATTGATGACATTTCTTCAAAAATCAAATTTTCTCTAATTCTTTTGTTTAATTTTGACGAAAAAAAATGAAGCATCTATGACAAAATACTCCAATTCAAATTTGTTTTCTCTATCACTGCAGTGTGGAAATTCACCAAAATAAAAACACTGCTTTAGAACTCAAGATTAGCTTTTAGAAATAGTGATTGTTATGACTTTGTGATTATGTAGTTGTAAAGATTAGGTCAAGAGGTAAATTCAAAAAATTGTCTAAAAATGAAATTAACAAATAAGTATGCCAATTCAAGAAGTGAAAAATTGTTAAATAGTGATCTATAATCTTGATAGATTGTACAAACTTTGATATTATATTCATAGGATTTTCAAAAAGATTACCTAATTAAATATATACAATAGAGTTATCCGTAAAGTCAAGCAATTAGGGGGCGAGAACGGCCAGTTTCGGCAAGATAGGGCATCAAACGCGAAACTGGAAATGAAAATTTTACAAAAGGAAATAACTAGGACGGAAACTAGATTTTCCACCAATTTTGGTGGTAAACTGAGTTTCGTCCTGTCTTTCCTTTTTCCTGCTCGCCTCGACTGCTACTACATATATTTTCCTTATTCCTACCTGTACAACTACTATAATTACTCTCGAACCTTGTGCTACATATATTTTCACAGCTCCTACCTGTACAACTACTATAAATACTCTTGAACCTTGTGTGTTAAATGCTGAGTTTCAGCATTTCATACCCAGATTTAATAAAATTTCTTTACTTTGCGGATATCACTGAAAGAGGGGATAGGGGGCAAAAGCAGAGGAGATAGGGGATGAAACAGAGGGTGACTTTATGGATAGCTCCAATGCATGGAAAATTTGTATACTTGTGAATATTACAACATAATAACATCAAAATTATAGCAGAATGGAAATACAAGATGAAAGAATCTTTTTGATCTATTGACATCTAATAAATTGTGTTTGAACCAATGTTGGTATTGTACAATGCTACCTCGATACCAACAAGTTCCTTGTAAGTAGCAAAGAAAAATTACTTTGATGTTAAGAAGAGTTTAGGAAGCTTGTATCTGAGTTTGGTACCTGGTTGCTAACTGAATTTTTCACAGAAATTTAGCAAAACCACTTGAGGGGTAGTGGATAAAACCTCTTGGATTTGTTATGATTTGTAAAACTCAACGTAAATCTCTGTTTGTGAGCAGCTGATATGAGTGAGATACACATCTGTGACTAATAACTAGGAGCAAAGAGTCCAAGCAGAGAAGAGGGATGATGAAGCAGGTTGCAAATTACCACAATTCTGTGCAAGAGTTGATCACTCATTGCTCATAAATGTTTTTCTTACAGTCAAATCTTGAATCACTGGTGAATTTTTCATACATAAAGAATACTTCACTTTCTTCTTGGAATTAAGATCTGTACCTTCTTTGAAGCTTTAAACAGAAACCGGTGTAGCTTTGTTGGTGGGTTGGTTGGAAGAAGGAATCTCTGTATACTCAGAGAGGATTGCTCGAAACTCATCCCCGGTTAGAGTCTCCTTCTCCAACAGAACTTCCACTAGTTTGTCCAGTGCTGCTCGATTGCTTCTGATATGATCTAATGCAGCTGCATAAGCCTTATCAGAAATGGCCTTCACTGCTCTGTCAATGTCCTCAGCAAGCTTCTCAGACATGGAGTTACGAGCCATCATGCGCATGATCATGTCACCGCCCTGTGCTGATGGGTCCATCAAAGCCCATGGCCCAATATCTGACATGCCGAAAACTGTCACCATCTGCACACACACAATCATTTGCTTAATATTCTAAACATCATATACTACATATAGTATGACATTTGTAGTAGAGTTGCTCCTATGCATTCAGAGTTTGCAAAGGTTGAATCAACAAGTTTTTTTCATCTGCCACATGCCAAGAGTACAAGATTGCAAATAAGTTTAGTCCACAAGTACATCATACCTGCTTTGCCATTGAAGAGACCTGTTGTAAATCACTTGAGGCACCTGTAGTCACTTCAGCATCACCAAAAACAACCTCCTCTGCAGCTCTTCCACCCAGAGCACCAACTATGCGAGCAAAGATTTGCTGCCGGGAAATGAGTGTAGGGTCTTCACCTGGGATGAACCATGTAAGACCCCGGGCCTGACCTCTTGGAATCAGAGTTACCTTCTGCACTGGATCATGTCCTGGTGTCAAAGTTCTGCACTCCACTTATAAACAGTCAGAACTTGCAACATAATTCCAGATGGAAAAGCACACAAAGGTACTTCCCCATATTTATTTCAACAAATTGCACTGCATTCTTCCCTGGTGTTGAGGCTTGTATTCCACTTCAATTTCATAACAATGTCAGCATAAGAAAGTATCCAAAGGTGCTTCCAAACATGGTGAAAAAAAGAGGTTTCTGCTTGTTGGGCTTAATGAATGCTTACCCACAGATGGCATGCCCCACTTCATGATATGCCACAAGGCTTTTGCTTCGTCCATCAGTCATGATTGTGCCTTCCATTCCTGCTACGATTCTATCTATGGAGTCATCTATTTCCTTGGCAGAGATGGCTGTCTTCCCTCTCCTTCCTGCCAGAATTGCACCCTCGTTCAGAAGGTTTGCAAGGTCTGCCCCACTGAACCCAGGTGTCCTCATGGCAACCACCTCGAGAGACACATCAGGTTCAAATTTCTTGTTGCTAGCATGCACTTTGAGAATTTCAGTTCTTCCTTTCACATCAGGAACGTCCACGCTCACCTGAAAGCAAAAAAATGCCACTGTTCCTGAATTGCTTTCCACAATGAGGTAGTGACAGATATCTTTGGAAGTGAAATGGAGCCTAGACTTGTCAATAAAACCTGTGAATAGAATTGCATGCTTTCTTGTAGCCTTTTCATTATGTCCAGAAATGCAGACATTTCCCCAAGTTTTAACCCTCTGGCTAAGTGCTGAAGGAGGAGTAACGTACCTGACGATCAAAGCGACCAGGTCGAAGCAATGCAGCATCTAGAATATCAGCTCTGTTAGTGGCAGCAATGACTATCACACCTGTGTTACCTTCAAAGCCATCCATCTCCGTCAAGAGCTGGTTTAAAGTCTGTTCACGCTCATCATTCCCTCCACCAATACCAGTCCCTCTCTGCCTCCCAACTGCATCAATCTCATCCACAAAAACAATACATGGGGCATTCTCCTTTGCCTTCTTGAACAGATCC
>Ga0116231_10004434_pt1 | contig 28400 bp, 26 predicted proteins | sample S1TSphgellanicum_2_FD_89695 | JGI IMG/M metagenome (GOLD analysis project Ga0116231, IMG submission 89695) | Host-associated microbial communities from peat moss isolated from Minnesota, USA - S1T2_Fd - Sphagnum magellanicum MG | ecosystem: Host-associated > Plants > Peat moss > Unclassified...
AAAAAAAAAAAAGGGTGAAAAAAAAAAGGTTTGAAAAATTTTTAAAACCCCCCTAAAAAAAAGATTTTTACACCCCTAAATCCCAAAAATTAAAAAAAAATCCCCCCCCCCCCCCCCCCCCCCCCAAGATAAATTATTGAAATTAATGCATTCTGAGTTGTGTTTGATACATTATGAATTTTTTTATGCATATGGAAAAAATTCAAAATCATGTTTTCTATACATAAATTTATATTGTGCATAATAATTTAATTCTTATGTTGAATTAACTTCACTTAGTCACTTCACACAAGTTATGACCAAAAATGTAATTTTATTGTTAAATATGTTCATTTTCATATGTTGTCCCATTTTCCAATAATTAATTAATATAACACACCTTAAGGTCTCAACTTCCTCCCATTAATTTGAAAGGGGCCCTTAAACCTTAAGTTAAATGATGATTAATTTTGCACGATTTACAATTTACAACTTATAAAGGTTTTTATCCAAATGTCATGAAATGAAATGAAAAAAAGGTTAATCACATAAAATAATGATCAAAATTGTATCCACATATTCATTGGTATTTATCATGAGGTTTGTACATGGTTATCCCATGGTACTTATTATGATATTGGGAAAAAAAGAATGGTTTATATGGTTCAAATGAAAATGGCATAAATGAAATATGAAAACAAAGGTATGGGAATATCATGAAAGACAATTAATCATTTAAAAATTAAAATATATGAATGGCACAAGTAAATGTGTTAATAATCATGGTTAATGGGAGGTGATTAAACTTACACAACTAATTAAGGATGGCAAGTTAAATGGTTCAAGTGATTTCCATAATAAAATTTCTATTAGACATGAAATTTATATAAATTACATAAAATCTTAAATAAAATTTATATATGGAATGACAATAATTATGGGGGTTGTTGCATAAAAATTAGGTTTTAGCTCATGTTATGGGAGAAAGATATTTAAGGATTAAAAAATATGTAATGAATTATTTTTGGTGAGGTGAAAACTAAAAGACGTGGGCTTATGCTATTTTTTAGTCCCAAAAAGAAGAAGAAAGGTACATTATACATTACATCCGCAATGACATTGGCAATCAATCCTACCATAGGTCATAAAATGTATAAATTAGGTGTTTCAAAACGATTATAAAACCATGCTACTACATATGGGAATTTATATAATATAAGTCATTTTAAAACATCCATTTTGAATCCATAATCAATGAAATACATACATCATTGTTTAATTTATTGAATTGATTTTTCATTGATAATGGATAAAATTATCCATTATCACTTAATTTGTTGTCCATGGATGAAATTCACTCACAAAACATTAATTTGATATTCATGATGGATGAACTTTATCCACCATCATCTATCATTGTCTTTTTTTCATCCATTTGTAAATAGCTAAAAAATATGCACAATGTTTTTTTCTAGACATGTGTTTTATGGGTTACTTCCTTGAAGTAATCCCTCAAACACATACATGTTTTTCATTATATAAAATATGTTTAATGATAATTCAAAAATTATTTGAAATAAAACCTTGCACCATAGTTTTGCTCAACTTGTTTTATGTTGCAAGGTTTTTGATGCTATGGATAAATTTTTTTTTTGTATATTTTTGCATGGTTCATGTTCTCATGCATGTCCATATTTTTGGACATATAATAAGTTACATTTAAAATGCTATTTTGTTAAACTACATGCCCATTAAAAGTATTTTTAGCATTGTAATTTCATGTATGTGAAACAAGGTTGAACATTTTAATGGATGTTGCATCTTTTCCAAAATATGCAAAAATGTTATAACATAATCAAACATAAATTGAGAAAAGGATTATAAATTTTTTATGTCATATTGATTGGATATAAAAATTAAATATTTTAAAATTCTAAAATATATAAATTATTTACAAATGTTCTAATAAAGTGATTTGGATAATACTGCAAGTACTACCGACAAGTAATGGAAACAAAAATGTCTCGTATCAATTGAACATTATTTAAAATGGGTTGAAGCTTAAACGAATGATAATCAAACATTAACAATAACTAAATTTTAATTAAAAAAATCATATGTGAAAATATGTGCCTAAGTTTGTGCTCATTCATCATAACACAAGAATAGTTTGCAACGTTCACAAAGATGTTTGGAAAATTAAATTCAGATTATACACCAATTTTTTTACCAATAATGGCTAAGGTGCAATGTACAATGTTGAAACAATTGAACAAGACTATCCAAGATAGATTTATTGTAGTGGTTGCACTTCTTAAACATGTTTTGGATTTGGGACATGCCATTGACTAACATGATGTTGGGATATTGATGCAAAGTGAAATAACAACAATATATACTATTGTTCATGGTGATGAAAAAACCTCCCAAGCTTGAAATTTGACAAAAAATTGAGATTCTTAAGTTGGGTGATTGAATATGGAAGGGGAGCTTCATCAAATTGTATAGTAGCTAATTTCAATCACGAGTCTTTTAAAAATAGGAAACATAATGAAACATTTGGAAACATTAACAAATGTAGGTTGGGTGCGTCACTTATGCAATTTGAAGAAGGTGACAAACATTTCCACATTGGGAGAAATCACTCCTTAGGTTAAGATGAGAGTGCTAGGTAAGAAGAAGTCTCTAGCTACAATTTGGGAATGTCTACATTAGTTTGTTGGATACAATGTTAAAATAGAGTTAGAACTACAAATATTTGTTGAAGGTATGGAAATCTACAACATATTCAAGGAGGAGATGAGAAGTAATAGGAAGAACGACTGTGGAATGGGTTCAAGAGTATCAATAGGAATAAAAAGAGTATCAATCTACATTGGGAAATAAGGATTCAAGGGACACAATTTTGTCCAAGATGGAGCAATTGCACATTTGACACAATATGTAAGTAAGTGTGACTTTTTCGTATGGTATTGTCATACCTACTTGTCACTTGTTCATATAAAAACAAGATACATTCATAATCAAGTGGAGTTCACTCTACCCTTAACTAGAGAAAGTAACCTTGAAAAAAGGACATATTCATAGAGAAAACATAGTTCTCACTATTTACAATGAACATATACATGTTAAGTTAATTGAGAGTAGGAATTTCCAAAGGTGATAAATAGGTTCTTTTACATGGTAGGTTAGTTGAGGGTAGTAATGTACCAAGGTGCTAATGATCGTCTTGCATTTAACGTGTTTAAGCTCCAATTTTGGGTTACAATAGACACTCCAGCAGAAATTCATTCCTGGGTGACAACACTAACTCTCATGTACGAGGAAGCAACACATATTCCAGGTGAGGAGCCAAACCCACCTTGAAAGCAAGCCATGGTTCACAACCTTGGCAAGTGCGCAAAGCCACTAGATGTATGTTCAAAGGAGGAATTGGCTCAGAGTGTTTTTAGTTCTATGTAGTATTCTGCAGCTGATTAGGAGGTTTCCGAGGAAGAAAAATTGGCAAAAAAACCCAAACTTTTGGCACTAAGTTTGGATGCCAACCAAAGGGTTGGTCTACTGAATTTGGGTTTTTCTTGTGACAACCTTTGAAGTTTGCACACTTTGTAGGTGTGTTGGGTCCAGCTACCCAAGGAGAGCGGGTGCAATGAAAACTACTACCCAAAGACTCTGGCTTCCAAGAGTAACCAACTTTGCCCACATACAAGCCCATAACAGGTCCCACGATTATCATATCATTCTACTGTCTAGTTAATTGTAATATGTACATACCCCTCTCCTCCAGGTACTACTGATTGATGCCCGATGAGTTCACTACCCGAGGGGAGAAAAAAAAGGAAAACCTTCAACTTCTTCTTCACTGGATTTGCAAGGACAATTCTTGAAAAGGCAGAAAAAGACCGGCTAGGACAACACCCACTTTTCATTTACCCTCCTTGCTGGTATGATAGGTAAGGTAGTCTCTTCTATTTTGTCAACACTACTTACAACAACAACAAAAAACCACACACATGAAGCAGTCCAAAGTATCCAAAGTACATACATGCATACATACATACATACATACATTCATTCATTCATTCATTCATTCATACATAACCCCACCTAGGAGATCTGTAAGATGACAATACCTAGAAATTGAGTGCAGATTTTCAATACCCATTTGCTTGGAAGCTCCCAGGAGGACAACAGGGAAGTACCTGGGCAACAAAACCCACCAAATACACACTCAAAAACTTACTAAGAACAGTCACAGAAACTAAGGCAACAATTAGGCTGTAGTAGAAGCATAACAATGTTACACTCAACAATGTCAGGACTCCATCCATACTCACAAACATATATTCCAGTTCTCTGAAAAACATGGAACAAAAACAAAAAAGAAAATTTGATTTGTACAAAAACAAAGGGTTCTTAACAACTACTAGTATCCAAAAACCTTATAAAATTTGGATCCCCAAGGAAAAAGAAAAAGAAACCAGAACCTGAAAACATCAAGGAAGCATCAAGCAATCAAGCATTTTCAATGTAAAATTTACCCTCTCCATGATGCATTTTGGTGGCTTTTGCAAAAAATACTTCTGCAAATTCGTGTGGAGTATAACCACTTTTCAGAAATGACATCACACAACTTGAGAAGATTGCTGGCATCTACGAATGCATGAAATTCACTTAGAAAAAAGGGGGTGGAAAATAACGTTCACAGCAAATTGGAGCTAAAGGATGTGCAGCACTTGTGTGTATCATGTTGTGCTTCTGAAGAGAGAATTAAGAGAGAGAGAGAGAGAGCCAGGGGGCCGAGGGGGGGGGGGGTGAGCTGGAGCAGAATGCAGTAGAGAAGGTGAAGAAATTTGCTTTGTTGGGTGAAGCGAGATAGAGACTAGAGACTGTTTCATCGTCTGTGTTGTTGCTTCCAAGAGTGAGCAAGAGCTTGATTGAAAGAAGAAGAAGCGATGGGTTTGAATTCAACTTCCGGCAGAAGCAATCAACAAAGCAGACACAGAAAAAACCCAATCAATCAGGAGAAGAAATCCCAAAGAAAAAACAAAGAAGAGAGAGAGAGAGATCCTAAAGTTCATGCATAGAAAAGCAAGGAAGAAAGAAAGAGCTCGAACGAGAGAAAGAGGTCATGGTATTCTATCTTGCTGTTTGCTTCAAGATTGAGCAAGAGCATGTCTACAAGAATAAGAAGAAGAAGTGGAAGGTCTGAATTTCAACTTCCAGCAACAACAGGAGCAGCAAGAAAGACACCCGTAAGAAAGCCAAAAAAACCACACACGCACACACACACACACACACACAATCGATCAGGAGAAAAAACCCAACAAAAGAGAGCTCCTCGATCGAGCTCCCTTGAGGATCTTTGATGGTACCTAGCACTAATCCTCGATGGTGGTCGATGGAAGAAGACGAAGCAGGAGAGGCCAAAGGCTGGCTGGCTGGCTGGCTGATCGGGGATTGGGAGAGGAGACGATCATCCCGCCATCCTATGGCCGGTCAAGCACAAACTACAAACCCCATGTCATTCTTCCGTCCCCCCTCCCTTCCTGTCTGCCTGTCTGACTGCGTCACAAAAACGCCACACAATGCACCATTGCCCAGAGACCTAGGCAGCAGCACATCCCAACCCCTGCTGCTGCGCACTAGCGGTGAGTGGGTCGAGATGGTGGTCTACCCCCACTAGGTAATAAGTACTGTGCAAACACGCCGAGCATTTTTTTCCGCCATTCCGTCGTCTTCGCAGGAAGGAAGGAAGGAAGTCCTCGCGAGTGTGTCTCTCTATGTGTGCGTGTGGTCGGTCTGTTGTGTCGGAATCGTCGGATTCTATTGTTCAAGTCTTGGGTAAGTGCCTACGAAGCCTACCCATCCATCGATCAACAGACGACGACTTTTGTCGCTGTGCGTCTGGAGTCTGGACTCTGTCTGTGTTGGGAGTGGGGGAGGAGGGAGGAAGGGAGGGAGGAGGGGTCTGTTGTGTGAGGGATCATTGGGTATGTGTGCGGGTTTGCGTTTGGAGTGTTGATTGATTTTTGTGTGTTTTCCGAGTATGTATTGGGTTTGATGGGCTATGATGATGATGGTGATGGTGGAATGTTGATTATGATGGTGATGATGGTTGTGGTGATGGTGTTGATGGTGATGGTGGTGTTTTGTGAAGGTGTTTGTGTTTCTTCTTCTTCTCTCTGTGGTTTGTGGGTGATGGGTGTGTTTTGTTCTCTGGTAGTTTCTGAAGAATCTCATCAGAAGAGAAAGGATTCTTGTCTGCCGAGAGACTAAAGCTTTTCTTCTTTGTTAGACTGACTCATCATCATCATCACAGGATGTGCCAGGGACGGAGATTGTAAATCTGTGTTGCAATTCTCAGCTGAAAGGAGGAGGTGGTGGTGGAGGAGGAGAGACAAGGAAGGGTAACGGAGTGGTGCTGCTGTGAAAGCAAAGGCGGGTTTTGGACAAACCCTGAGTGTGTATTGCGGAGAGAGGAAGAGAGAGAAAAGAGAGTTTGGGTGTGGAGAGATGATCCAGGTCGGTGGTGCATCATCATCGTCATCATCATCACCATCGCCACATGCGCTCCTACTGGGTTTGCTGTGATTTCTTCCAGTTTTCTGGGTTTGCAGTGACGATGAAGCAATTGCCGCGGCGGTATCTTGTGTTGGATGTTAGGGAGTTTGTGCGTTTGCGTTTGCCTTTGCCATTGGGCTGCTCTTGTTGAAGGAGTGGGTGTAGTCTCTCTACCGCAAGCGGGACAGAGAGAGACACACACAAACCAGAGTGACAAAGAAGAGAATTTGGAGCTTTTCCGCTTCTTCCAAGGGCAGCAGCAGCAACGCCCATCCCTCCATCGTATGTCTAAACCCTAGGTGAATCACACGACATTCACGCAATCGATTCTTGAGCATTTGTGAGCTTGGGAAAAAACTCTTTGGGTAGACTTTCTTTGTGGCTTCATGCATACTTCCCCTGTTGCTGTGGCATAAAATCTCTTCACGGCCCTTTTGCAAGATCATCACTTCCAAGAGCCCTTTTTTTTGCCACTTCCCATCTCTCCCCTCAACAACAACAACAACAACAACACAGTGCACCTAGTCATCAAGAATGTACGATGAACATCTCAGAAGAGCAGCAGTTCTGTTGTTGTTTGTTGTTTGTGCCCTTTTCTTCTGCTGCTCCTCCTCCTCTGCAGCAACTTTTGCACAAGCATCATGGTTAGTTGGTTTTCATCTTTGAGAATTGGATTTGCAGCAGACAACAAGGTGTGTTTTGAAACAAAAAACCCCACACACCTGCACAACACTCAAGGTGGATGAGGATTCTCTACTTAGGAGATACATTGTGCCTGCGATGCAACGAAAGCTGGAGCTTGACACAGGGAGCAGCACTTGTTGATGATGCTAATGATGCTGTGAGTGACAATCCAAACAACAGCAGCAGTAGCAGGAGGGCACTGAATCAAAGACATCAAAAAACAGGATTACGGATCGGTGTGGAGCAGGAAAGTAGGAATGCAATCAAGAGGGTCTAGACACAGGGGCAAGACTCGCAGGAAGAGGAGGTTGACAGAGTGGGCAGGGACTTAGTCTCATTATTATAAGAAAAACAGGGGGAGTTGAAGAAGAGATTGGCATCAGAGAGACAGACATACAGACAGACAGATACAGCCAGAGAGCTGGGCAAGCTCTCAGATTCACAATGCAAACACAGACACAGGTGCCTGGGCAATCTCCCGGGCCACTGCAAAATGAAACCAGCCACAACTCTGGAATGCAAGGCTTATGGCGACGATGGCAGTCTGAATCCGATACCAACCTCCGCCGTGATGTTGTTGAGAACATGTGAGCCCATCTTCTCCTCTCTAACTCTCTTTGTATGATTGATGTTAGAAGAAGACTGGAAGCTCTTCCCTGATTTTTTTGATACCAAGAAGCACCCCCCTACATGGCTGATGGCATTTTCCTTATGAAACCCTTTCACTGGGGTTTGATGCCCTAGTGCATAAATGTTAGCAACAGATTGCTGGAGTGCACACAGGCACAATCGATGATGATGATGTTGAGAGAAAAACTCAACTGTGTTTGATTGAGTTGAGCTGGCTTCCAACAACATTTTATATGAAATGTACCAATCTTTCAATCTTTTTTGGGAGCTTCAGAAATTTGACATGGGATCCTGATATCTTTGCAACCAATTTTGTGTGGGACCTTTCAGATTGCGGCTTTTTAGAAACCGGAAGCCACATGTCACTCCTGAGTGGCAGCAAAGGCTTCCAGATTTTGTGAAACGATTGGAGGAGGCATTGTACAGAAGTGCAGCCACCAAGGTAAAATGCTGTCTTTGTTGTTGCTATCAGAAAAAGGCTGCAGTTTTCGAGTGTAAAAAGCAGTCAACTTTTTTCATTGGGTGATCATGATCTTGTGATTGGGTATAAGGATTCAGTGCCCTGATTTTTGGGTAGGTCACAAAGTCAGACATGTAAATTGTTTTCATTGTTGTTGGGTTTTACAGTAGGGGGTGTATGTAAGTTGTTTTTTTGTTGGGTTTTATAGGAGGAGTATGTGGATGCTTCAACACTGGAGCAGCGGCTGCAAATAGTGACCAAGCGCTTGGTGCGAAAGCCACAGCAAGCATCTCAGGTGGTATCATCCTCAGCGGTGGGCAATATGATTCCAACCCCTGGGACAACACCTTCCAACATGATGCCAACACCGGGCACTGGGAGCAACATGATGTCAATGCCTGGGAACAGCAGCAGCATGACACTGACGCCAGGGAGCACAGGAAACTTGATGCTTCCAGGGGGTGGTGGTGGTGGTGGAAGCTTAAGCAGCATGATGTCTGTGCCTGGGAATGGAAACAACAGCTTCATGAATCCTATGTCTCATGGAAGTGGAACAATGCTGCCAGCACCAGGGACCAACATAAGCAACATGATACCAACACCTGGACATGCCAGTAACAACATGTTTGGTGGTGTATCTGGAAGCAACATGATGCCTACCCCAGGTTCTGCAGGAATGAATTCTTTGGGCTCTTCCCAGCAAGTAGCAATAGGTGGTGGCCTTCGCTTGTCACAGAATGGCCTTGTAGCATCCAGCATGGGAATGGGAGTCAGTAACCAAATGATTCCTACACCAGGTTTGACCTCGTCACAGGGGATGAGCGTTTCACCTGCACCATCGTCAGCCATTCTTCCTGACATGAGTGGGGTAACATCTGCACAATTGCAGCAATATGGGGTTGGTGGTGTCAATGATCACTATCGTGGGTTGAATGGACACTTAGGAGGGGGAAGTGGAGGAGGAGGAGGCATTAGCAGTAGTGTTCAGCGCAAGTCCACCTCATCTTCAATTGGATCGGTCAATGGAGGGAACAGTAATGAGTTGATGCTGCCCAATGGGCAGCACCTGATGAATGGGAACACTGTCTTGCATAATCCTGCAAACTATCCCAATGCATCGCAGTACTCAAATGTACAACTCCAGCATCAGCAGCATCCGCAGCGTCTGACAACACAACAACAGCGGCCCCCAAACCTTCGCATGCGTATGTTCTCTCCCTCCCTCCCTCCCTCAGGCTTCCTCTATATGGGCATGTGCACACAAATGCCACTCTTTGTCTTGCAGGTAGTGTCATCCACTGAACCATCTGTCATCACCCCTGAAGTCATTGTTATGGTATTGCAGGGGATGGCTATGCCATGAATGCTGCAGACCTTGCAGGATCAGGGAGCTTGTTTTCTGCAGTGCAAGGACATGGACTAGCTGGAAACAACTTGGGTATGGAGTCAATGATTTCACCATCAATGAAGATGATTCCAGTGCAAGGATTTCCGTCTGCACAGCCAAGCTTGCAACAGACGAACCAGCTGCAGCAGCAGATACAACGCACAGGCCTTCACCAAAATGTGATGTACAATCCAAGGGGCCAACAACAGCCACAACAGCCACAACAACAACCGCAACAGCAGCAGCGGCAAATACAGCAGCTTGCCAGATCAGCAATTTATGAGTCCCAGCAGTCTTCAGGTCTTGCTGGTCCAAGACAATCAGGGGTTAGTTTACTGGAACCAGTTCTCTTCATATCTGTATATGTCCTTGTCTTGCAGATACTTGCTGCAGAATGCTTGTGAATGTCCAAATCAGCTGAAATTTACCTTCATGAATGCAGCATGAACAGGCTTTCCAACAATCTGTGTCACAGCACATGCAACAGCCAACACCAGGATTTCCACACCAGCAGCATCAAAATATGCAACAGCAGCGACAACAGTCTAGTCAACAGCAGCAGCAACAGCAGCAACAGCAGGTGAGAGAAATGCCCATTGAGTGTAAGGTTTGTCTTCCTGCAGTTTCCTTAGCCATATAGCAATCCTCAGAGGCCTTGAAACTTTTCTTCTGTCTTTGAGATGCTAACTTGAACAAGAGTGACAGGGTGCACAAGCTCAGAGGCAGCATCCAGCAGCATCCCAGCAACAGCCCACTCATCAGTCCAAGCCTGCTTCACAACAGCACCATCTTCTAATGCAGCAGCAGCAGTGGCAAGGCCAGCATAACCAGCAGCAGCATCAAGGCCCTCCTGGACAGCTGCCGTCACAGTCTCCATCCCAGAACCAACCACAGCAGCAAGCTGCTCAGGGGCTTCACTTGCAGCAAGTTGAGCAAACCACCACCACCCAAGGGTCACTGCAAGAGCAGCAGCAACAACCACCACTGCAGGTCTCAGTCCAACAGCAAGGCCAACAGGTACCAAAACAAGAAGAGGGTGTCAACAGTTCAGCTCTTTCTCCATCGATACAAAGTACAGTGCAACCAGGGAGCAGTGCAAATGGGAACTTGCCCCCAGGTGGATCTGGTGGGCCTGGTGGAGGAGCTGCTGTGGACGCTCAGCGACAACAGCAGTACTCTAAACAACAAAGATGGCTGCTTTTTCTGCGTCATGCCAGCAAGTGCACAGCTCCTGAAGGCCAGTGTCAAGTCACACCACACTGCAGCATGGCTCGGCAGCTGTGGACCCACATTGTGTCATGTCGGGATCGAGAGTGTACATACAGCCGATGCAATGCTTCTCGTACCCTCCTCCACCATCACCAGCACTGTCGGGATCCACGATGTCCAGTTTGTGGACCTGTGCGTCATCAGGTCATGAACCAACAGCGGATGCAGCAGGCCCAGCAGCAGGGAGGGGGAGCTCCAGCCACCACCAAAGTCACCCCAGGTGGAAATGCGGCTGGAAACATTTCATCACCAGGTGGTTTGTCTTCTTCTCCTCCAGGAGCTGTGGTTACAGAAGATAGTGAGGCACAATCACCTCCTGCAAAGCGAGTGAAAATGGAGCCCTTGACAGTTACGCCTGTTGTGCAGTCACCTCACGTGCAACAAAATACTGCTGTGGCACCTGGCAAGTCAGATGTTTCCTCTGTGACAGGCCCCAAACAGCACACATTGCCGCACCCTCAACAGTTGGCAAAACCTGGAATACAAACTGTTGTCAAAGTAGAGAGTGTTGTGAATCCCTCACAGTCCTCACAAGGAAGTATACAACCAAAACTCAATGGTCCACAGCATCGACAGGGACCTTCTGTGAAATCAGAAGGTCTAAGCCTGGTGAAGGAGGAGGTACAATCAGCTGCTGTTGCCAGAACCAGTACTCATGGAGCTGGTGGAGCAGGTGTGGTCCCTGATCCTTTGAAGCCTGAAACTGCTAGTGCAGAGAGCTCTGTGCCATCTACCACAGTTGCCTCAACATCAAAGACTGGGAAGCCAAAGAATCTGGGCACATCCTTGACAGAGTTGTTCACTCCTCAGCAAATCAGGGAGCATATCATTGGCTTGCGTCAATGGGTGGGCCAGGTGCCATCTCCCATCTCTGTCTCCATCTCTTCGCTTCTCCTGCTGAATTTTTTTCTCAATCCCACAACTGAGTTTGGGTGCATTATTCTCAAAAGGCATGCCTGAGGTTTTAGCTTCATGTTGTGGGTGTGCACAGAGCAAGGCTAAGGCTGAGAAGAACCAGGCCATGGAGAATCAAATGCACGAGGGCGCATGCCCGCTCTGTGCTGTAGAAAAGCTCACCTTTGAACCACCTCCAATCTACTGCACAGCTTGTGGGGCTCGCATCAAGAGAAATGCATATTATCACACTACTGGCTCAGGTGACACCAGACATTATTTTTGTGTACCATGCTACAATGACGTGCGGACAGAGAATGTTGAAATGGAAGGCCAGACATATCCCAAATCAAGGTTGGAGAAAAGGAGGAATGACGAAGAGACAGAGGAAGCAGTAGGACCTTGTACCCAACCTTTCATTTTTCCTTGGTTTGCATTGGCCCTTGGTTTTTGTGCCCAGTTAGTTTGGTTGCCAGTAAGAGCTCTGGTGAATGAAGGTCCTGTCATTTGCAAAAGAGATCAAATGATTGTGCCACAATGTAGGATTGTATTGGAATGTGGTTGTCCACAGCAGAAGTGAGGGTACTACAAGAAGAAGCCTTGTTTGCAAATGCTTTCAGTCATGAGCTCTGCATATGATGATCTGACTCACAAAGGATTTCTTCTGGTATCCAGTGGGTGCAATGTGACAAATGCAACTTATGGCAGCATCAAGTATGTGCTCTCTTCAATGGTCGTCGTAATGAAGGTGACAGTGAGTACATATGCCCAGAGTGTTGCAAGGCAGAAATGGAAAGGGGTGAACGGAAGCCTTTACCCCCTTCTGCAGTCCTGGGTGCTTTGGATTTGCCAAAGACTCTCCTCAGTGACCATTTGGAGCACCGTTTGGCAGTCAAGCTTAAGCAGGAGCGCATGGAGCGTGCTAAAGCACAGGGGAAAACCTTCAATGAGGTAAGTCCAACTCTTTGTCACTTACATCTTGCACTCACTCATTCTTCTTGTTGACCCACAACCATGTGTCTGCACATTGCAACCCACTGTGTGTGACAATCTACAATTCAATGACTGCATGGTGTATATATACATAACTCTCAAATTCTCAAGATTCTGCTGCTATGTATATGTTACAGGTTCCAGGAGCAGAGGCTCTGGTTGTCAGAGTGATATCTTCTGTAGACAAAAAGCTGGAGGTGAAGCAGCGCTTTTTGGAGCTTTTCTCTGAAGAGGATTATCCAAGTGAATACCCATACAAGTCCAAGGTATGTCCATGGTTACAGATAGTTTTACAGAAAGCTTCTCCATTTTGGAGCGCTGCACATAAAAACAGTATTGGCATTGAAAACAGTATTTTTACAGGTGGAAAACCTTGATGATGGGTTAGGTTTTTGATGAAATTTTTTTCTGCTGTTTTTCAGGTGGTGTTGCTCTTCCAGAAAATAGAAGGTGTGGAAGTCTGTTTGTTTGGAATGTATGTTCAGGAGTTTGGAGTGGAATGCTCCCTTCCAAACCAGCGGCGTGTGTACCTGTCATACTTGGATTCTGTGAAGTACTTCAGGCCTGATGTGCGAACTGTTCGTGGAGAGGCATTGCGCACTTTTGTCTATCATGAAATTCTGGTAAAAGACCTGCACCAAGAAGTCAATAACCAACAAGCCAGACACAAAGATTGTGTGTCCCATTGTGTTTGCATCAATCACTTGTGGTTCTTTGTGGTATTTTCCCAAGGTGTTATGGTTTGTGTGTGCAATATGGATGACATCGAGATACATACATTGTGGTGATTGGGTTTCAGATTGGTTATCTGGATTACTGTCGGAAGCGAGGTTTTAGCAGTTGCTATATCTGGGCATGTCCACCTCTCAAAGGAGAGGATTACATTTTGTACTGCCATCCTGAAATTCAGAAGACCCCCAAGTCTGACAAGCTACGGGACTGGTATTTGACAATGCTACGAAAAGCATCTGCAGATAATATTGTGGTTGATGTTACAAATCTGTATGACTACTTCTTTGTTTCGACGGGTGAATGCAAAGCCAAGGTATAACTCACTTTATTTCTTGAGTTTTAGCCTTCATATCTCACTTGTCTCTTATATTGATATCTCTGGAATGTCTTGTTATAATTTTGATCACAGTTTTTGTTGTTGCATTTGTGTCATCTGCTTTCGTTTTTCTTTGCAAAAGTGGACGTTGTTGAACCCCTAATTGGATCTGCTGGTTGTGATTTGGTTGCAGGTGACTGCAGCTCGATTGCCATACTTTGATGGGGATTACTGGCCTGGTGCTGCAGAGGACATGATCATGCAGCTGCAGCAGCAGGAGGAAGATGGACGCAAAAATGCACTAAAGAAAGGCAAGACAAAAACATCAACCAAACGTGCCTCCAAGGCAGTTGCTCAAGCAGAGATGGCCAGCAATGCCTCTAAAGATACTCAACTTATGCATAAGGTATTATTGTTCATTTGACCACCAGAAATTCTCCCCATAAGAAGAGCTAGTGTTTATTCTCATTACTTATGAAGATGTTGATTGTGCAGAAATGCAATTGTTTACAGAAATGGTGATAGCAGTTGACCTGTCTAATTTCTCTTTGATTCTGGACATATTTGATGCAGTTGGGTGAGTCAATATTTCCAATGAAAGAGGACTTCATCATGGTGCATATGCACCATGCTTGCTCCCACTGCCGCCTCTTCATTGTTTCTGGCCGCCGATGGGTCTGTGGTCAATGCAAAAACTTCCAGCTTTGTGATCAGTGCGTACTATGTCCCCTTGCCCACTTGTGAACCTGAAAACTTGATAAAAGTGTGTTTGTGTTCTTTCCAAACTCTGCAACAGGAAACAAATGTTAATTTGTGAAGTTGGGTTGACCCATTTCACATGAGCTGGAAATGTGTTCTTGAAATTGATCTCTCTTAAGAAGCAATGTATGTAAAATTTCAGGTGTCACGATGCTGAACAGAAGCTGGACGAAAGGGAAAGGCATCCTATTAGCAGCAAAGATCCACATCCTCTCCAGCCGGTATACTTCATGTCTCCAAGACCCATCACCCTTTGGTCTTGCACCCCTGCTGCTGCTCAACAGTTTGTTGCATTGAAACTCAAGATTTTGTCTTATCTGAATTGTTTGAGGCAAGAATTACATAGGAGCGATGGTTTGTGAGGTGCAGGTAGAAGTGGATGATGTGCCACTTCAAACAAAGGATAAGGATGAGATAATGGAGAGTGAGTTCTTTGACACAAGGCAAGCTTTCTTAAGTTTGTGCCAAGGCAATCACTACCAGTATGACACACTCCGGCGTGCCAAGCACTCCTCGATGATGGTGCTTTATCATTTGCACAATCCGACTGCACCTGCCTTTGTTGTCACATGCAATATGTGTAGCCATGACATTGAGGCAGGACAGGGCTGGCGATGTGACATCTGTGCTGACTTTGACCTTTGCAACAATTGCAAAGCCTTGTCAAATCACCCACATAAGCTTACTCCTCTTACTGAGCGTAATGCTCAAAACAAGGAAGCTCGGCAACAGCGGGTGTTACAGGTCAGACAGTTTGTTCTTTTATTCTGCATCAGGGATAGACCAGGTCTATGTCTGTGGTATGGGCCTGTCCAAAGAGCTTTGATTCATTCATGCTTAAGACACAAAAAAGGTTCAGCACTTTTGGGTAGTGGCATGGGTACCTAGTGGTCTTTGCGATAATGATTTGATTACTGTTTGGGTGAATGATGTAAAACAGTTGCGGAAGATGCTGGAGTTGCTAGTGCATGCATCACAGTGCGGTTCTGGTACTTGTCAATACCCAAAGTGTCGGAGTGTGAAGGGACTATTCCGGCATGGTATAAATTGCAAAATTCGTGCTTCTGGAGGTTGTGGCAACTGCAAGAGAATGTGGTACCTTCTACAGCTCCATGCTCGCTCTTGCAAGGAATCTGGATGCCGGGTTCCCCGTTGCAGGTATGGTGTTCTTGACTCAGCAGCCCATTTTGTCAGCTGGGCATGTATGTCAATTGACTTCTCTGGAGATGTGTGATTTTCCTGATTTTTGCAATGTTATAGTCAGAACCCGGAATCCCGAAATGGATACAGGAGGAAAGGCTTGGATTTGCAAACACTTTTGTGTTTGGATATGACAGCTGATTGCATTGTATTTAGTTTGGAAGTTTCACAATTGGTCCTGCAACTTTGTGGACGTGACAGGGATTTGAACGAGCACCTAAGGCGCCTGCAGCAACAGGCAGAGTCACGACGTCGAGTTGCGGTCATGGAGATGATGAGACAGCGTGCAGCAGAAGCTGCAGGCAGCAATAGCTAGAGCTACTGCAATTCACTGATGCTTGTCTATATTTTGTGGAGAGAGCTTGAAGAGAGATTTTGCAATTGTCTTCCCACTTCTCATGTGGGATTGGAGCTCAGGCAGTCTCTCTGTTGCAGCTCTCCATCTCAAGGAGCTACTTAAGAAGTGCAATGGAAAATGCGAGGAGTAGCTTCTGGAGGTTGATTTTTTGACAGGCTTGGTTGGTTTCAGTTTGTGAAGAAATGGCAGGTTTGTGAAGCTTGTTGTCAGCTTGGATTGGATGAAAGCCATCGAGGGCAGTGGGTAGGAATTGCCTTGTCCCCCTTGTGTGATTTGTAAATTGTTTGAAATTGGAGTTTTGGGCAGATGCCCAGAGTCATGGCAGAGCAAGGTGAACTTTTAGTCTCTCTGTTTTGGAGCTGGCTAGCTGGTGCTATTAATGTTAGAAAGATTACAGATGGAGAGACTGATAGACAGGCTTATTCAGACAAGCTGATTCAGACAGCCTTTATTCATTGGCCCTTGCTGTGGTGCATGCCCCATTTGCTGGTCCTTTATACAGACGACAGTTGCAGTGTGGCACTGTCCCCAACTGAGAGGTGTGTGTTTCTCCACAAGTTCTAGTTTTTCCTCCACCATACATGATTTCCTCCTTTTGAAACTTTCTCTGAGAGGATTTTCTTCTGCTTGCCAGACAGTTTTCTCAAGATTGTACAGGATTCTCTTCATCCCTTCCTAATGTGAGTTCAGAGGGAGATTTCAAGTTCTTTAGTTTTCAGAAAATTTGTCTGTGACCAGACTTGTTGGCTAATTGGCTCAAGCTGCTTGTCAAACAGTTCACATTAGCCTGTGCTGCAGTGGTTGACCTTTCGGTTTTGGATTTGAGCTGTCATTCTTGACCTCTTTTCAACTGTGGTTTTTCCCACTTTTTGTGCAGACAGAGATCCCTTCACATGCAAAATGGACAAGATTTGGGTGAAGAACTGGAAAAGCAGAAGGGGAAGAAGAGGATGGCAGCAAATCTGTAAAAAAATATCCCAGTGTTTGACGGGCAAGCTACAGATTGAGATGAGAAATTTCCAGATTTGTATACTACCTTTAGATGTCCTGATCTGATTCAATTTGTTTCCTTTTTTCCCAATCTCATAGCAATAAAATGCAGATTGTTTTTTTTTCTCCTCTTGGAACGTTTGGCTTTGGTGGAGCAAGTGGTGGGACTTAGTTGCTGCACTACTGCTGACTATAGAATTCATGTCAGTTTTAAACCTGGGATGTGTGATCATTGTCCAGTCTTCCTCTCAAAATGTGGAAACCTGAACTCTCTGCGCCTTTTTCTTATTTCTTTTCTGTAGTCAATGTGAGAAAGCCTGGTTACTCTCTTATTGCCAAAGTTGAAATTGTACTGTTCTACTTTTGTATGTTGTCTTCTACAAACCCATCAGTGATGTTGTATGCATTCTGGCAATCAAGAGGTTACCAGTAAGGATTGAGAGCTGTCTCTTGAGTGCTACCCAACATTGCTAGTTCTCATTTCTTGTTTTCTATTTTGTTTAGGCTTTTTCATTTGTTCTTTGTTCCATGTCGTTTTCTTCAAGTTGTGCTTCTTCTTTGATTGGTGATCACTATAGCGCTTTGTCAAATATCAATGAGATGTTTGGGGCTATGTGCATGCAATCAATATAGTTGTGTTTGCAGTTACAATTGTGATTGTCACCATGGGAAGTATTCAATGCAAATGAATTGGAGATGGGTGTTGGGTAGTTTAGTTGGTGGACCGACATGCGAGCGTTTGGGATTGTGTTTGTCACAATGTGAGCAACTCTTAGTTTTGCTCAAGACCTTGACAAATATGTATAGATATTGAAAATTTCAGCATTTCTGAAAATAATGTAATTAGTGTCAAAATTGCCAAGGTATTATTATTACAGAATAACCTTTAAATTTGCCAATTGGGTCTTGGTTTGAAATTAACAACTTAATTATGAAATCATATATGTATTTCTTTTTGACAAAAGTACACACTTTTTTTTTCGCAATCAACTTTTGGAATTCAAAAACAAGGATTTGTATCTTGAATGGAATTTTTGAATAATTATGATTTTGCCAAAGAATTTCATTTCAAATGAATGGGAATGATTAAATATGTCATATTTTATTATTTAAAGAACCCATATATGAAAATACTATCTTGAAAACCTTAACCAAAACATAATTACAAACTTCAACACGAGTAAAATTAAGTTTTAATTTTGGAAGTCCCTTTAATCTTAATTTTTCTTTGTTTTGATTTTTTTCCCACCAAAACACATGTTTTTGAACAATTTACTTGGGTTGTTATGAGCCTTGTGGACTTGTTTGTGTGCAATAGTCTCAATATTTGAATGTTTTTGTATACATGGGTTTGTTAGACGAGGGTTAATGTAGGGTCTAATTTTTTGTAGTATGTAAGGGTTAATAATCATATCAAGGCCTTTTAATATTTTTGTCATCACTCATGCTATCAAGATGCAATTTAATAGGTTTAAGGTTGATGGTTTTAACTAATAGGTATTCTTATGTTGTTTTAAGTTCTAGTAAATTCTTTTGGAATTTCACATTATTTTTAATAGAGTTACTCTTTCCATACCTTATAATGGGGAATAGACAACAAAACTCCTTTCTCTAAGATGTTTTTTAACGTATTGAAATTCATAAAGTGATTTTGAGAAACCCATCAAGTTTTGGTATAATTAATTGCTAGATTAATAGAATGTGCCAGGGGATTAAGATTTTTTAAATGCAAGCCATCAAAAAACACACATTCTTGTAAACAACTCATATGTAATGACAATAAAACAAAATGTTCATACAAAATTTAATCTTCCAACAATGTGAGTAGTGTAAGTAAATGAAATGTCGAGTATAAGATGTAGGGATGAAGTACATGCCAAATATGCCAAATAGAAGAAAAGAAAAGAGAAAAAAGGAAAAAATCAATAGAATTGCTTAAACTCCTAAACCTTAATGTGATAGATCTTTGTAAGATCGAGAACTTGAGATTCTATAGAAAATGCAAACAATGCATTTGCTTTTTTGGTCGAATGGTAATGGATTGATGAGATTGAACTTTGAAGGAATGACAATGCCAAACATAGGAAAAGAATTGTTGTCAAGTCACAAAAAGGTAAATGTTTCAACTTGATTTTGAATGGAATTGAAATTAAAATTGTTTGGCTTGAAATCAAAGGAATTAATAAAGGTTGGATTTGTAAGGAAGGGAGATTGAAAGGGTTTGACTTGAAAGGAAGTGAATTTGAAAAGGTTTAGCTTTAAAGGAAAAGAGCTTGAGAACTTGAAAAAAGGGTTTGGCCTGAGATAATTTGAAATTTTTTGAAAAGAAAGGAGCTTGAAAGGGTTTCACTTGAAAAAAAAAAGTGCCTGAAAGGGTTTAGCATGAGAAGAAAGGAGCTTGAAAATGTTTAGCTTGAAACAATTTGATTTTTTTGGAAAAGAAGTTTAGTTTGAAAGAACAAAAATTTGAGTGTTTGAAATGGTTTAGTTTGAGAGGATGAGAGTTTGAAAAAGTTCAACTTGAAAGGAAGGGATATTTTAAGGCTTCAACTTGAAAGGAAACAATTTAAAAAAGATTTGGCTTGAAAGGAAGTTTGAAAGGGAACTTGAAAGGAAGGGATATTGTAAGGCTTCACCTTGAAAGGAAACGATTTTAAAAAGGTTTGGCTTGAAAGGAAGTTTGAAAGGGAACTTGAAAGGAAAGGATCTTGTAAGGTTCCAACTTGAGAAGAAACAACTTGGAAAAGGTTCAATTTGATAATAAGTGTGATAATGAGTTTGAAAGGTTTCAGTTTGAAAGGAAGGAAGTAAGAAAAGGTCAACTTGATAAGAAGGGAGCTTGAAAGCTTGAAAGGCTTTGGCTTGAGAAGGGAGTTTGAAAGTTTAGAAGGGTGACTTTAGAGGATTAGAGAAAAATTGAAAGGATAAGATAAACTTTGGCATTGGATAAAAGAAAGCTCGTGTGAGATTTTGTGAAAAAGGCCTTATGGGGATTATGATTGAAAGATCAATCTTTGTGTTGCATCTTCATAGATTCATAATGTTTATTAACAACATGAAAATATATTTGGGTTGTAAAATGCATGTAGGCTTTGAGGGAATGACAATGGCAAACACAACGGAAGAATCATTACCAAACCACATAGAAGTAAATGTTTCACCATACTTTTGAATGGAGTTAAAACTTTAAAACAACATTGCCTCCTTTAGCATTATTTGTTCATGGACCTTATGGACTAATAAGTTTTCTATTTGAATTTACAAGTGGTTACCTTGTAAAAATATTTGGTTCAAGGAAACCAAGGTCCAATTCAAAACCAACTTGACTTGGATTTCAAATCATGTGACAAGGAAATTCAAAACATGGGTAAGTTCAAAACAAATGAGATACTAAAGAAATATAAAATGGCAACCAAGACCAAGGCCAAAATGAACATTCCCCTCTATCACATGATATTCGTGCATGCATTTTACCCAACATTGAATACCATAGTACTTGGGTAGCTTCGGCAGTTATTTGTTAAATAATTAATTTAATCCATAATTTTTGGTTCTCCAACTACCTTTTTATTTTTGAAAATTTTGGCATATGTGTATAATGTAATAAAATTCGTTAATGTTTGTAAGGTATTTCACTATGTTAGTGGTTAGATGGATGTAAGATAATTAATTTGGTCAAGTAGGTCCTTGGTTCAAAACTGGTTGGCAACTTGAATGTGTTTTTGAAAATTTCGACAAAAAGGGCTGAAAATTTTCTGAAATTTTCAGCACAATTTGAAAATAATTTAATTTATGCCAAAGTTGCCCAGGTTCTATTATATTGAAGATGGAGTAGGCTTTCAAAATGAAATGCAGGAAGAGAAAAGAAGGACTTTTGTGTTTCCCCCACAAACTAACAAGGACATGAAAAGAGATTGGAAGACCATGAAAATTCCTTGAGCATTTTGTGAAAAGAGGAGAATGACAAACTTAAGGAGTTCCTAAGGAAACATATGGACCTTGAAAGATTTTCAAACAAAACATTCTTCATGTGAGATGGGAAAGCTACAAGCATGGATTCCCTACATTGAATGAATCCATCTAAATGAAGAGGCATGGCACATTGTAGTGTATTTGATAGTTTTTGACATTACGAGCAAAGCTTGTAGAGCTACTAATTGCCATAACATATTTGAACAAGTAAGACATTTACACATTGTTGAAACCATTCAATTATTAATTTTTTTACATGTATTTGAATAACAATGTCTTGTGTTACAAGTCAATGGAGTTGGACCATGTCAAGCCCAACTTCATCCGTGACTTTGTTTGCATTTGAAATATCAAGAAAATACCCTTGAAACAATTCAAGGACATGATCCCTCTAAAAGTGTATAAGAAGTGCAAAACGAAGTATAAGAAAACATGGTACTCTTTGATGCAAAAGGTTGTTTTTTAGTACATTTACAAGGTCAAGAAATCTTCAAACTTGTAACTTCCATTCTCAATGTAAAATTGTGAATGTTCATTTGGTTAAATGCACATTCTTTTCCAAAAGGAGATTTCTACAATAAGTGGTGTTGTGGTGAATTTTTATTTATGAGGAGGTCCTTAATCCAATGATGCATTCAACTAGGATACATACCCTAATGGAAAAATCCATGGAATAGGCTCAAAAGGACAAGTACACATCTTTCACAAAACATCTCCCAATGTGTCCCAATTTTGGGGGATGTGTATTGAAGAAAATCCAACACCATTATGACATGAATTCCAAATTTGAGATGTTGATGAAAAAACTATAAATGTACGACATTTGTGAATATCAAAGAGAAAGTCAAATGGCTCAAGCTTTGGAATGAGTCAATAATACTTTAAAAGTTAAATTTTTTTCCAAAACGTGGCTTCTCAAATTTCCTCTTTGAGAAGTGGTTGCATAAAACCACTTTAAAGTATAAGGTCAAAGAAAATGTTTATCATTATTCTATAATTTCAGTGCTAATATTGTGAGACATAAATAATATATTAACATGTGAATTTATGTAGCTTGAGGTGGAGGTGCAAAAATTAATGGAATCCGTCCAGGACCTTGGAATGTCCATCATGGACATGTTGAATATCTTAAGTTTTTCAAACTATATCAAACAATGAAGGTTTGAGATTTGGGAGATTGGCTTTTTAGGGAGTTCAAATCAAAAAAATGTTATTAAAAAAAACAAAACATAAGATTTACAAGTCATGTAGGAATAGAGGCTATGAAGTGATTATTATATAGGTGCAAACGAGATCAAATGAGCCAATGACTTTACTTTAGAAAAGGATTACATGTCTTTTTGCCCAAAAATAACTTTTTTCATACAAATTAATTTTTGAATTAATTTTTGAATTTTTAAATTAAATGCTCATAATTGTCCAATTTATGACATGTTTTCTTTTTTATAATTTTTGAATAAATATGAATTTTTGAAAGTGTGTTGATTCCTTGTAAATTCAATGTTTTGTCTTTTAAAATAATAACAATTTCAAATCATAACTAAAAATTGATTTAAAAAATTTTAAAGTTTTCTTGTATAACAAATCATGTACATTATACCCCATTTATATACGTGGTAAATGACTTCACAAAGTTCTAAAACTTTGGATCAATTTTGGAAAGTTTAAAAAAAAATTAAAGTTTTAGATTTTCACAAATTTTAGAGTATGAGTGTTTTTTGAATGTGGGTAATAAGTCTTTAACTTCTTAAAATTTTTCCTATCAATTTAAAAAAATTATATGAATCCTTTTGATAGTCCTTTGTAAAATTGATTCCTTCAAATGCAATAGCTATTCACTTTCAAAGGTACTAAATTGAAACTTAAATTAAAGTTTTTATGAAATGGACCTTGAAATTCATATGAATTAAAAAGGAACAATTTGCTATGATTATCATGGTTTTAAATGGTAAAACATAAGTATTTTTTCCAATTTTGATTTTTTTTTTTCATCATCTAACATCCTCTTTAGCTCGTTTGATTGTGACTACACCCCATAGGTATAACACACCCAAAATTTATATATATATTCATATTCCTTCTTATACAATTTCAGTGTCAAAATTTAAAAAGGCCTAAGATGATGGTCATTCATTCATCCCTTCTTACATAATTTTGGTGACAAAATTTTAAAAGCCCAAAACGATGGTCTTCCTTTCCATTTTTAATTTTTAATTTTGTTCATTTCTACATGCCTTTTTGCATAATTTAGTGCTAAAATTTAAAGGATGGTTTTCCTTTCCTTTTCATTTTTTTTCCTTTTTCTATTTCTACATCCCTTCTTGGCATAATTTTGGTGCCAAGATTTTAAAAAGCCCAATATGATATTAATTATTTCATTTTCCCCCTAGATCCCTTTTTGTATAATTTCAACGACAAATTTAAAGAGCCTAGAAAGGTGGTGTTCCTTTCCATTTTTCTTTTTTCTTTTCTTTAGTTCTAGATCCCCTTTTGAATGATTTTGGTGTTGGATTTTTAAGCCACCTCAAATAATGGTCATCCTTTCATTTTTATATTTTATTTATCATTTTAAAATCTCTTCTTGCATAATGTTGATGCCAAAATTTAAAGAACCAAGAAGGATTTCCTTTTTATGTTTTTACATCCCTTTTGGCATAATTTTCACACTCTAATTTCCTTAACGATGCATATTTTCATGTAATTAATTTGGAATGGTAATCATTATGTTTAGAAGGGAATGAAGTATAATTGATGAATATGGATGTAATTGTTTTCATGGATATGAACTATGCCATGTGGAACTTTTGATGATGTGACAAAATATTTGAATTTGTAAGAGGATATTTTATCCATGTTAGCAAAATCTATCATAAAGTATTCTATCAATTTGGATGGAATATTTTATTAAGTTCACACTCATGTTCACCTACTCACCAAACATCAATTAAACCAAACTATAGCACAAGTTGAAAGGTGAGAATTCACATGATATATATAAATTTTTATTTTCAACATTCACTAATTTCTCTTTCATCAACCATTGGTATATTCCATTAGTGAATGTTGAAGCCTTTGAAAATTGGGGATTTTTTTTTAAATCCAAAAAATTACGAGAGAAATTAATTAATGTATAATAATTGATTTGTAATCAAAAATTTAAGAATTGAAAATTAAATTAAAAAAAACCCCATGTTGTTTATATTATCAAAGAGACATCATATCTTCTTGTACATTTATTTGGTTGATTTGTTCAAGTGGTAATATTAAAAGAATAATTGAATTCTTCAAGTTTCATGATCCAATTAAAAAAAGGTGAATTATCAAAGTTTTATAGAAGTCACAAGACATCGGAGAAGAGTTTTTAGCTGTGACATTGATGATATTTAAGAGTAATATGATACATTGAGGAAATTAAATATTAGCAAAAGAAACACATAAATCTTTTTAATGTTGGTGTTCATAAAGAAAATAAAAAACATTTCTTTCACACATAGTTGCCATGATCAAAATTCATGTTTCTATTTAGCCCATTACAATTGACAATTAAATATTTTTCAACAAAAATCTTTTAGCATTCAATCTCCTAGCATCAATGGATTGTAAAATTGTCACTGAAATTACACTATACTCTTTGTTTTCTTCATAGATGCGTGCAATGCTATCATAAAATTCCATTAAAAAATAAATGAAAAAGCTATTTTATGTTTTATGAACATTTTATGTAGTTTTTGAAAAAATTAAATTGTGTATGGAAATTGATTTCCAGTGTTCTTCACTTTGTTGCAATGGTCTTCTTTTCTCTTTTTAAATAGTTGTTGCATAGTTTAATAAGCTTGAGCTCAAGAAGGAGAAGAATTGAAATAAGGCACACCTTCTTCCTCCTTTTTTTCTTGTTCTTTTTCACTTCACCTTGTTTCAAGCTTGTTGCTATTTCACCTTCTACTTATGTACTTTTGTTTATATTCACCTTGTTTGTTGCATACTATAATTCCAAAGTCTCAAAACCTTCAATCTTGATTGACTACTAATGATACCTTCTCATGTCTTCCTTGTGGACTTGTCCATCCCTCCTTTTCATGGTTTGCTTCCGCAACATCCATAAAGGTTGTGTGAGTTTCCATTATTTAATATGTTGCATTACCAATTTCTTAACAAATACTTGGTGGTTTAGTTTTTTTTCACTAACATTTGAACAAAATTGTCCATGATTTTTTCCCTTTTTAATTTCTTAAGCCATTTCGATTCTTCCTATTTTTAATTTTAATTTTCCAAAAGACATTCCTCCTTTTTCTACCTTTGCTTTTTCCTCACCTCCCTTTTGTTCTTCAATGAACCTTCCACAACCATTGGGGTTTCTCATAACTTGTGAAACCCATCCATTCTTTGGATATGAAATAAGATCTCCTAAGGGAAACAAAGAGAGGAGAAGAGGATAACCATCATTGCTTGTATCCCCTACTATGACGCTCTACAAAAACACATTCTTCATATTGCATTCCTCATTTGCAAATGTTGTGAGATCAAGCTATTTATGCCTTTTTTATTTCTTCTCCTCTTGTTCTTCCTCCTCCATTCTACCATCAAACAATCACATCCTTCAATCATAACATCTTCTTCATGATTAGGTTCAGAGTATTGCCCTTGTTGTTTGCTTTAAATTTAATGCACTTGTATGTCTAAAGAACAAGTTGTCCTTATCTTCATGTCTTCAATGTTTGAAGAATCATCATCATCATTTCAAGTATGTTAACCCCCTTTCTTCTTAAGCTCTTGGAGCCTATGATGTAGATTTGTCTTCTCACTCATTATTATGCACAAAATGCTTTGCATTCAAAGCTTCATTCACAACAATATGGGCATGTTGTTTGCATTCTTCATCCCCCCATTGTCATCATCTTTTAACAAGGATTTTAAAACCTTAACTTACCATTCCTTGATTTTATAATTCATAACTTATATTTTTTATGATTAGATTTTTTCAAGATTTGAACCTATAGCCTATTGCGTATTAAAATAACCAAAGAATTACAAACTCATTTATATATTTAATTAAGACATTTAAAGAAAATCTTATTTATTTAAAAAATATTTTAACTTTCAAATATAAATTTTTATCATAATTAATAGTGGGTACTAGTTAATAACCATGTCTTTTTTTTTCTTTTTTTCCAATTTTGTGATACCAAAATTTGGTGCATTTTTACAAAATACTAACAAAAATAGTCAAATTTACACTACAAAAACAAAGAATTTCCAATTTGTTTGCTTTTTAAAAAAAACATCATTGGTAACAATTGTGATTATTTTTATTTCTTATTTGGTTTCAAACTATTGTAGTTGTGATGGGTAATAACATTTTTTTCACACATCAAGTTCCATTGAAAAAGCATTTTCTATTGAAGAGGTGTTTCGTGTGGTGCAATGGAGATGTTCTCATATAATGGGTTATATTTTTTGAATAATTTCTTATTAAGTCTATTTTGTTCTGAGGTGTTTTTTTTCCCCTCTCTCTCTATTCCTAAGTCATCTTCATAACAAAGGTCTTTGTAAATGAATTTTGTTGGTTCCTAAAATTCCTCAATTTTAAAATTCTTCATGTCATCTAAACACAAAAATCATTAACTCTATTTAAGCCTATATAACCTTAATTTCACAAGCTTCCTAAAACAATATACTTCATCTAAAACAATGGATCAACGCAATTTGGCTAATCACAAAATAAAACCTTTTTTTGGTTTTTTTCTTGTGATACTTGGGCAAGTACACATTTAAAAAAACAAAAAAATTAGAGTAGGTCTTTAGTCTTTACACTCGGTGTAACTTGTGGCCTTGGGCTTTACCCTCCACATGAATATTTGTCACAAAAAAAAGAGGAGCCATGTTACACCTATTCCTTAAGAGTGGGAGGGACCTTAAGCCTACTAATAGATGCAAGACCTAACCTATTCGTTAAGAGTGGGAGGGACCCTTAAGCCTACTTATAAATGCAAGACCTAACCTATTCCTTATGAGTGGGAGGGACTTTAAACCTACTTATAGATGCAAGACCTAACCTATTCCTTAAGAGTGAGAGGGACCTTAAGCCTACTTATAGAATGCAAGACCTAACCTATTCCTTAAGAATGGGAGGGACCTTAAGCCTACTTATAGATGCAAGACCTATCCCATTCTTAAGGAGTGGGTGTAATATCCTTACCCTCCTACTATTGCCTAGTGATCTAGTTATGTTTAGTTTCATGCTAAGCTTTAGACTCCATTGCTTGATGATGGGTAAAAGCACACATTCAAAGGGTGACATTCCAAAAAGGCTCAAATGAGGTTGGACTCAACTACCACCTAGTCCTAAGCTCCTTATTTTTGGCGAAGCTCCAAGAATTGGCAACCCTAAACCTTGCAAATCCCTTTTGCAATAGCCTTCATGAAACATACCTTCTCTCCACTCATGCAAATCCAATCAAACCAATTGAATAAGGTTCTAAAAAGAATAACCAAATCAAGAAGGCCAAATTTAAAAAAAAAAAAAAAACCGTATAAAACCCACCACCTCCATTGACATGCTTCCCTTGAAAGCTTGGAATTTAGGGTGGGTCACACACTCCTTCCTTTGTAGAAGTATTATTTTGGGCTGGTGACCAACTTAGGAAGGCAAGAAGAAGAGCAAAGCACACAAAAAGAGTCTTGTAACCCAAAAAAAAGAGAAAAGGTTGTGTTTTCTTTTGTAAGTTTACTTTTGTCCTTGTGATAACTAAACTTGGTTTATTTGTTTCCCAATAATAATAATAATAATAAATTAATTAATTAAAAATAAAATAAAATGATTGGTTGGAATCAAACTCTTTATTATTATTATTATTAAAGCTTTTTTTTTTATTGTCCCTTGTTGGACTCAACTTTCATAAAAATTCCCCAACTTCTAGAATTCACAACTTTTTACTTGATGTAAAATTGGAGTAAAAAAGGCGGACCTCGGAATGGTGTCAAGCTTAGTAGAATGAGATGGTGATAGGCCTATTCTAGAGCGTAACCGTGTTCCCCACCATTGATTACATCACAAGTGGAACTGGCATAAAACCCAAGTGGACCCATCCGGAGAGGGGTGTTTGGGTGTATGTGAGTGAGTGAGTGAGTGATACGAGTGTGGTAAAAAAACATTTGTGGGGTTGGGCAGGTGAAAAATAAGAATCCCCAAAAGAGAGAGAGACCCCCCCCCCCC
>Ga0116231_10004435_pt1 | contig 28396 bp, 24 predicted proteins | sample S1TSphgellanicum_2_FD_89695 | JGI IMG/M metagenome (GOLD analysis project Ga0116231, IMG submission 89695) | Host-associated microbial communities from peat moss isolated from Minnesota, USA - S1T2_Fd - Sphagnum magellanicum MG | ecosystem: Host-associated > Plants > Peat moss > Unclassified...
CAAAATGACTGTGGCTCGTGCACGTAAAATGCAACGCTTTTTGAGTCAACCCTTCCATGTGGCTGAGGTCTTCACAGGCTCTCCTGGGAAGTATGTTGATTTGAAGGACAGTGTTGCAGGATTTCAGGTCATTACATGCCTCTGCACCTCCCTTTTTGCATGTACATTTATAAAGTTTGATTGTCTTGCTCTTAGTATGGGAATCTTTTGGGAACATCATGCAGAAAATTTCAGATATAGCTGCCCTGGTCAGTAGCTAATCACTGCGCATTTGCAACCTTGGCATATTGTTTAAAGGGTTGCTGCAGCATTGCAAACACTGGTATTTTTAAGTCTCAATGTCTGTTTTGATAGTCTTGGCAGAAATCGTCATTTAGTCTCTTGCTGCCACTTGTTTCATGATGCACATGTGATACAAACAAGGAATGGGTGCAACGTGCAGGGAGTGTTGGCTGGGAAGTATGACGATTTACCAGAGCAAGCATTTTACATGGTGGGGGGCATTGAGGAGGTGGCTCAGAAGGCTGAGAAAATGGCCAAGGATATGGCTTAGGACACTTCAACTAACCCCTGCTTGTGCTTGCTTATATGTAGCTCTAATTGTGTAGAATGATGATGATGGAGGAAGTGGCTCGGTTGGTAAGCACCACAATAATGAAGCAGGGGATGGTGAAGGAGTTTGAATGGCTCTGAAGCATTGTATGGCCATCCATTTTTCGAGAATGTTTTCTCTTCACCTTTGGTCTAATGTGGGCTCTCTCAATCAATTGTGCATACCATTTCAGTCTCTGATGTTGTCTTTATTGACAGGACCTCTGCAAACAGCGTAAAATACAGTGCACCAAGAAGGTTCTATTTCATACATCATATTGGCTCTGTTTCAGTAGTTTCTTCATTGATCATCTGTTTGAAAGACCCTCTTACAAGTTAGTTTTCTGAAAATGGGGGGAGGGATATGTGATAGATTGTGTAGACCAATCTTGTCTTAGCATTGGCTTGAACCAACCTGGATGTTGTTACAATAATGTATAGGAGTGAGGATCAAAGAATGACTAGGAAGTCCATAGCTGGCGCTTTTGTTCTCAAATTGGCAAGTTGTTTTGATAGGGTTGGATTACACTTCAAACTGCAATTGCTATTTGTTAAAGTGGAAGAGAGGTACATTATGGTGAAGGGTGCAAACACCATTTTCCTATCCATCAGACATTTGGAATACACTGACTGGTGATCTTCACCTAACTCTCTATTCCTCATTTTTTTCTGATTGGGTACTGGATTTTATTCCAGACAGTTTGAATTAAGGGTTCCAGGGCTAGTCTTCTCCTTTTCGTGAGAAGGAGCAAATTTGTAATTCATTGTGTGCTAGAGGTTCCATTACTCTGTATTGAGATGATGATGCTGGTTAGGTCAAGATAGTTCTTAGCATGTTTAGTTGCAGCACTAAGCACCTTGTGAGGTGTTTCCTTGGCTGTGAACCATCTCAAATGGGGGGTTGTGGTGATGGCAAACAGCAGGATTTTGAGGAGCAGGCTCCTGTGGTGGCAAAGAGGTTATATAAAGTATGAAAGCATGATCAATCCATGGGATTTGATAACAAGAGCTAGCTATTATTAGAAGCGAGGTGTATATCATGTTGGATGTACAATTTTGAGGATTCTTGGATATGTGAGTTTGTTTTTTGTGAGAATGGCATTCAAAAGACATTGTGAATAGAAATGATGGAAACAATGGAGTTCAATGATGTTCTCTAATCCTTTTTGTCCAAAACCAAATTTGTTATGGAGCTTGATGTTCTCTTCTCCTTTGTGCAAAACCAGATTAGTTATTGAACTTGATGTTTTAGTTTTGTTATGGAGCTTGATGCTCTCTCTCTCTCTCTCTCTCTCTCTCTCTCTCTCCCACTCATAAATGTAGAAGATAATGAAGTTTCTCAAGCTTTCTTATATCCTTTTGAGAAAACTGTTCATGTTCTACATTACCCAGCATAAAACAAAGCTTCTATATATGTTTCAGTTTGAACATAGAAGAAAACCTTTTGTGCAGAATCCCATTTAGCTTGCCTTGGAAAAAAAATTCTCTGAAGAAAATTTATTATCTGGAGAATAACACCGTTTCAGAAGACGCAAGGAGAAAGTTTTCTGTGAAGATGTTATTCTTTTTGGGGAGAATCTCATTTAGAAGATGCTAGAAGAATTTTGCACTGAAGGTTTCTTTTTCCCTGGAGGATCCCATTCAGAAGATGCTTGGCAAATTCTTCTCTGAATTTGTTTTTTCTGGAGAATCCCATTTCAGAAGATGTTTGGAGAATTTTTTTTTGTTCTGGAGAATCAATCCCATTCAGAAGATACTCGAAGAAAGTTTTCTTTGAAGATTTTTTTTTTTGTTCTGGAGAATCAATCCCATTCAGAAGATGCCTTGATTGCTGATGGGTTCATGTTTGGTTACAGGATTTGTGGAACTCTCTCTTTGCTGCGACAGTAGAGAGGAAGAGAAGAGAGAAGAGAGAGGGGAGAAATTCCTCCGAAAATACGCTTGCACTGTGCCGCAAAGGACACACCCCGACACACACATACACAGAGTTTAAGAAACAAAACAATGGATGTCTAAGAAGATGAAACAAGCAGAGGGATCGAGGTTACTGCGGAGAGGAGGAGAGAGAGAGAGAAATATACTAGAGAGATTTGAGAGAGAGAAAATGTGGGTTTGTCTTACTTGATGATCTTCATGCACTTCTTCTCTGTTCCACTTTGTTTGTTTCTTTCTTTCTTTTTCTTGTTGTTGAAGACAAAGGATTTGGGTCAGACAAGGAGTTGTTAGAGAAGGGTTTGGATCAGACAAGGAGTTGTTGGAAAAGGGTTTGGGATCAGACAAGGAGTTGTTGTTGGAGAAGGATTTGGGGATTTGGGTTCAGACAAGCATTTGGGTTAGAGAAAAGATTTGGGTTTTGAGGAAAGATTTGGGTTTTTATTAGGATGGAATCCTGAGATATGGGGGGAATGTGAGGTTGGGATGTTTGTCTTAAATGATATTTCATTCTTTTCTTCTTTGAAGATTTGGGTAATAGGAAGTGGATTTGCGTGAGATAGGGTTGTTTGAAGTCCAGGTTTTTAGCAGAAGAAAAAGAAGAAGAAGACAAAAAGAAGACTATCTTGCAACCCAAGCAAGTATCTCACAAGATGGAGCTCTAGGGTTGAGGTTCTTGTGACCTGCATCAAGATTCTCTGAGAGAGAGAGATAGGGAGAAAGAGATCACAAAGTCCTAGAGATCGTTCCAGTGCCAATGCCTTCTTCTCAGGATGCTGCTGGTGCTCTTGCAGGTGTGTGTGTGTTTTCTCTTCTTCTTCTTCTTCTTTTGTACCATTCTTCTTGATGTGTTTTTTTGTGAATTTTCCTTTTTTCATCTATCAGCATTCTTCTGTTTTGCCTCTCATTGTTTCTTTCTTAATAGTTTTTCTGCAGCCATGGATTGTGAAGAAGATCATCCCAGAGATTGTTATGCTAAAACCCTAATTCTTGGATTCCTGGATTTCTGAAACAAGCCACTACTAAAACCTTAAACCCTTTGAGTGCTAGTTCTAGACTCTTTTTTGGCATCATCATCTTCTTCTTCTTCTTCTTCATGATGTGGTTTCTGTCCTGTAGTTTCTGTGTCTGTGACTGTGTCTGTGTAATTAATCCTGTACCTAGTGGCAATTGCAATGTGGTTGTTTGGAATAATAAGATTTTGATGGGAGACAAAACAAAAATTTGTTGTTTTTTGTGCAGCTCGTGATAAGGTTTCCAAGCTCTTGAATGCTGCACGTGATGGCAACCTGCAAACGTTCAAAGGTAATCAAATCCTCTTTTCTAGCATTGATAGAAAGGTGATATATCTAGGGTTATGGCTGTTGGCTGAAGGTAAGGTTTGTGAGGAATGCTGATTGCACAAGTTGCAGACTTCAAGGAGATGATTACAGGAAGAGCTAGGAGAAGGAAGAGGGTAACTCGTGTGGCTACAGTTGGGATGTTGCGTTTGTTAGGTAATAGGCTGAATGCTTGCGAATGACAATGATGGTTTTTTTTTCCCCCTTTTTTCTGTGGTGACCACAGAATTGGCACATGCCATTGCAGAGGGTCAAGAGATTGGAAAGACTCTGTCAGATGTAAAAGATGCCAATGGACGAGGACCTCTTCATTTTGCTGCCCGAGGGGGTAATGAGGAGCTTTGCACATATATGATTGAGGATCTCAAACTTCCAGTGGACATCAGAGATAATGATGGTAATGTAAAAATCGAAATAAAAGAATAAACTTGATGGCTCAACATTGTGTGAATGATTATTTGGTGTTTGCATTTGTTTGCTGGATTGATGAGCATCTCATCTCAGTTCATCTTGCTTCACTGGAGTGAAAGCAGGTTCTGCAGTAGAACTAACTATATAGGCAAAAGATTTGCAAAAGCCTGCACCCCCCTCCAACTGATGGAAGAATATACTATAGACACTGAAAGCTCCAACTGTAAATCCTAAACACCCAAAGTGGAAAAACCTTGATCTGTGTGCGTGCAGGAGATACCCCACTTCTTCATGCTGCGCGCCAAGGCCATTTTTCAACAGCACAATGCTTACTGAATCACGGTGCTGATCCTTCAGCCACTTCGAATGAGAATGGGCCTTCTGCATTACACCACGCTGCTGGAACAGGTCAATAGTTTTTTTTCTGGATGTGTACACACGTGGAGCAATTTGAATTTCCATATCTGTTTGAGCACTTGTCTGCAGGATTCCATAGATTCCAAATTCTTTCAAAAACCTGCAGAGGGTCTCGTGTGAAGAATACCTCCTGCATCTGTTTTCAGGCATTGGCAGTGGAATTTATTCTTTTGTAGTTGAGGCTGTTACCTTCCACATTTCATGCAGCCAAAACTTTTGGGTCACAGGACTCATGTTTTGAGGTCTCCCTCAGTGACAATTTGCAGATTGGATATATGAGTATGAATGATCAAATCATTTTTGACAGGATAGAAAATTGTGATCAAATTTTCTCTCCCAGAAAATTGTGGGAGAGAAAATTGACAATCTTGGGTTGGTGTATCATTGTAGGTGAGGTGGAGTTGATGAGGGTCTTGTTGGAGAAGGGAGTGGAGGTTGACTGTTCAAGTGATGCAGGCCCACCTCTCATTTGGGCTGCAGGGCATGAGCATATCCGTGCTGTTGAGATCCTCTTAGATCATGGTGCCAACGTAAGCAGTTTTGAAATCCCTCAACTGCCACAACAATGGGTTTCATGCTTTCCATTCAAATAAAATTCTCATTGTGTTTTAACATTTTTTGCAATGAAGTTTTCTCTTGATATCTGCTGTGTTGTTCAGTGGTTTCTGAAAATGCTCAAACTTGTGCTAAGGGTTAAGATTCTGTGTTTAGTTTACACATTACCGGAGATAATGCTTCTGAGAATGACTAGAGGATCTTCTTCAGAAATGTATTCTATGAGAAACATCGTCCATAAAGGTGGTTCTTTAGCAGTCAAGATTGGTCTTCTTACTTTTGGAAACCATGACTATCCAAATCTTCTTTGCTCTTTGTCTCAAGTCCTTTTGTGATTATTGTCATGGTTTGGACCCCAGCCAAATGCTACAACAGATGATGAGGTGACACCGTTATTAACAGCAGCTGCAGCAGGCTCCTCTGAAATCGTAGAACTTCTGATCAAGGTATGCAAACCTACTACTTGCACCTAAGACTCCAAACATAAGGAACCTGATTATGTTTGTCTACTATGCTTATTACCCAGTTGCAACAATTACATGATTGGTGATGGTTCCTTTTGATCTCAAAGTGTATGCCATTGGGTCTGATTGATTGGGTGGTGAATTTTCACACAGAAAGGAGCAGATGTGAATGCAAGTGCAGGAGGTGGAGTAACACCTCTCCATGTTGCAGCTGACCATGGTGATGAGCGCATGGTGGATTGCCTTCTGGCTGCAGGCGCTGACCCCAACGCTATGGATGATGTAAATTATCTAATCTGTCATTCCTCTGTTCTTATGGATGCCCATGCATGGGCTGTCTATTAACTTATTATTACATCCAGCTGCCAGATGCTTGCAAGTCCACTGCTGTATCTCATTGTATTTTGTTGGCCTGGGGTGTTATGTGAGGCAGCAAAGTGATTGAAGACATGGGTTTGTTGATTTGTGGTGCAGGAAGATGCAAAGCCCATACATGCAGCAGCAGCAAAGGAATTTCGGGCAGTAGTGGAGCGGCTGTTGCCACTTTCAACACCAGACCCATCTGTAGCTGACTGGACTGTTGATGGACTTTTGGCACATGCAGACCGTTTGGCTGCTCAAGAAGAGGTATTTAACAACACATTCATGGTTATTTGTGGAGTGCCACAATCTTGTAGATGTAAGACATTTCAAGGATGTCTTCATGTGAGAGTGATGTGGATTTTCTTCTGTAATTGATCTGTTGCAGGCATCATATCAGGGGTTTAAGGAGGCGCGTGAGAAAGTCAAGGAAGAGAAGCCATTACCAGCTGAGGTATATGCCAGGTTCCTCTACATGTACTTTGATATGAAAGCTTGAACACAGTGTTCACCTTTGAAGAATATATTGTGCCTTGCAATAATATATGCTTGTCCTATTCCTGATGAAACAGTGTCTGTTGCATGTCTTCGTATGCCATACAGATTGCACCTGAAAAGAAGCAAGCAGCACTGGAATCTAAGGCCAGAGGCGATGAGGCTTTCAAGAAGAAAGATTACATGCTTGCAGTTGATGCATACACACAGGTCTCTCATAATCTTTTGTTTCCCAACAGAGAAAGTTTGTAATGAATGCTGCATGTTCTTTCTGCAGTAAGTATGGGATTTGAGTCTGATGTGTAATGGTTCTGACAAAGGAGGTGTGTGACATGCAATGTTATTGCAGGCAATTGACATGGACCCAACAAATGCAACAATTTTGGCCAATCGAAGTTTGTGTTGGATACGTTTAGGGCAAGCAGAACAAGCCTTGACTGATGCCAGGGAAGCCCGGAGATTGGACCCTAAATGGTCCAAAGCTTGCTACCGTGAAGGTGCAGCACTTCGCCTTCTTCAGGTCCTTCCGATACTCTTTCTTGGGTTCATTCCCATTACAACTTGTCTATGAAATTTGGGTCTTGTCATCCTTCAGCACCAGAGAACATATGTGATGTGGGTTTGTAAATGAAGTGATCAAATCCATACTTATACATTCCTGCGTGCGTGATTCTGGAGCCTTGTATTCACAAATTTTTGTTTGCTACAGCGGTTTGATGAGGCAGCAGATGCATTTTACACTGGTGTGACCCTTAATCCTGAAAACAAGGAGTTGGTGGATGCGTTCAAGTAAGCCACACAAACTACTTTCCTCTACTTGTCGGAAGTTTCTGAATTCACAATCTATTGGGGAAGAACCAATCAATGAGAGGCAAACCTGATGATGGCTTACTGTGTGTAAAAACTGTTCATAATATGTGTTCTTGCCTCTGTGTTTCTTATGACTGGGTATGTGCTCCTTGCAGGGAAGCAGTGGAAGCCGGCAGAAAGTTCCATGGTACAGCATGATTGATGCTGTTATATACCCTCCCAGAATCTTAATTTTCTGAGGCTTAAAAGAGTCTTTAAAATATAAGAGCTTGAAAGTTGACCAGGTGTAGAGGATTCTGCCCAATGTTTTTGTCCGTGTTATGTGTGTGTATTGAAGCTTGAAACCCATTTGTGGAAAAATTGTGGATGCTTGTTTACACCCAATAGTTTCATGGCACTCTTATGGGTTTGCATTGAGCATCCCCCCCGCTTGTCACCTCTCACACATGGATTAATGACCCGGATGCACTTAGAAGACTACGATTGTGTTGCTCCTGTTGTGAAGTTTAGTGAACTTTTGAATTGGCTTGTACAACTCACACAATTCCTTTCAATTCTCCAGAGCCATGCAATTTTCCCGGAACACTAGATTTTGGGTCTACAGAACATGAGTCAGGTAGCCATGCAGATGATCTCTCATATTCTAGTAGTACATGGATTCTTTGTTTCCTTGAATTCTATGGGCGAAGAAACTACAAAGGGAATGGTCCATATAGATGCTTCCATGGTTTGATTGCTCGGAGGGGTACATATTACTATTCGTTGAATTTCCTTAGATTCTGGGCTCGGAGTTGAGTAAACTTTGATTTGATTATTGGCTTTCATTTCTGAATTGTTTTTCTTGGAGTTAGAATTATGGTTTAATCATAGTAGATTTGATGTTGGTAGAAAGTCTAGTTCTCCTAATACTTAGGAAAAGCATCATGGACCAATTGATATACCTTCACATCAATGACCTTTCAGCAATGCTAAGGATGGTCTAAGATGAGTATGTACTCATTTCATTTGTGAACATGGAACATGAAGTATATGAGGTTAACCCTTTTGTCTAGAACACCAAGCTTTGATTGAAGTCCCAAATATAATATAGATATGGAAGTTCCAACCACTTGTGCCTTCATGATAAGAAAGCCCAATGATCTAATGAGGGAACTTGGGAATCCCCATTTTTCTATTCCATCTTTGATTTTCAAATCTTGGTGAGTTTTATGTACAACATTCCAAGGGTGAATCATTTATGTATGAATTGGGTATAAAGCTGAGCAAATGAAATTATGTTGAATCCTACCTTTCTTGGGCACCTAAAGAAATCATGAGTTGATATCTAGAGGTTTAACCATTATTGATCTCTCAAAGTATATCAAATTTGGTTGCTTGGATCTCAAGTCACATAAAAGGCAAGGATAAATGCATGGTATGGTGGTTCATTTTTGGTAGTTGCAATGTTCATACAAGTCCTATAGGAGGTTATAAAAGTGTCCAAATGGGTAAAGTCACAAAACAACGAGCCAAATCATGTTCAAAATTGTATGCCTATGTGGTGCCACTTTAATGACATGTTAATTATGGCAAGTTATGATTTATGACTAATATGAATGCTGAGAAATCTAAATTGAACCATTGGATCTTTTGATTTTGAATTTTGATTTGAGCGAAGGACCTTTTAAAGTTCAGCAAGTGTTTCATCAAACATTACTAGTTTTACAAATGGGCTCTTTATTTTCATAATATACAAAAAAAATTATGTTGAATTTTTTTGTAATAATTAGGGACTATTATACACACACAAAAAGTATTCAAAATATAAAGAATCTATAATTTGATATTTTTTCAAAAAATTGAAAATTTGGGTATATTTGATGTTCATGAGTCCTTTATGACATTTGAATGTGATCTAATGTAAATGGTGTTTAAAACAAATTTGTATCTTATAATACAAATGACTAAACCTTAAAATAGTTAACATGTTTTGGCATGATTTGAAATTGTGATCATTTTTCAAGACAAAATGAATAAATGTAGTGTAAAATCTTACATTTTTAGAAAATCATGTTTGTTCAAAAATGATTAACAAAGAACGTGTGATATGTTGAATAAATTATAGTAAGAAAAAATAATAATTAAAAAAATATTTTGGTAAAAATCCCTTTTTGTGAAATTTCTTTTGAGCAAAAGGACATCCTTTGAAACAAAATAAACATATTAACTCATTGATTCATGGTTTCACCAAAATGAAAATGGTTGTTACAATCTAAAATAATATTATTATAATGATTGATTATTAAATGTTCATCCATCTATGAATCCTTCCAAATCTAAGTCAAAAACTACATTAAAATATGTGATATGTTAATGTCATTTTTTGTGTTTGATGCAATTTGGATGTGCTAAAAGAGAAATCCATAAAGTCCACATGAACAAAAGCCCAACTAATTATTTTTTAAAGCATGTAGTTTAGGCACAAGTTTTTTGGAAAATAAATAAAAATTTCATTTCAATGGGACTTATGAAAACAAGGTCCAATTTTGACCACTTAAAAGTCCATTGCTAAATTTTCATTAAGGCTTTCAAAGGTTGGCTTCCATATATGAGTTTGTTAATTCATCATATAACACATATTTGTTACTATAAATCCTATGCAATGAAAATAAATATCAATGCCTCAACTTTCTAACATTTTAGTTAAACAACTAGTCCATGTTTTTTAACTTCAAAAGTCCATCATTAAAAGTGAATACATTTTTTACACAAAAAAACTCCCCAAATGTAGTTGATGAAGTTAATAATTTAACACTATTTTCAATTAATAGATCAAAGATTATATTCTTTTCCATAGACATTTAAAAGAAATGTACTTTTTAAAAAATCATCATTGTGACACCAAAAGTGAACCACCATACCTTGCAATCACTCGCAACCAATTAAATGCAATATTGAACTACATCATGAAAATACAAAACAAATTGCATAAAAGGTTTATAGAACATATTATGGTGCACCTTGAACAAAATTACAAGATTTGACAACTTTCCATTCAATGTCATTAGTGTGGCTTGTGTTGTTGGCCCAATTGTGAACTCATTGATAATGTACCCTAATTTCCTCACAAAATTTAGTTTTGATTTTATTGAATGTTCTTTAACAAAATTGTTCAATATTTTGTAATTATTGCATTGTAAGTCTAAATGTTGACTCAAGTATGATCATTTTCAAGGCTCGAAAAATCATGATTCATGTGAAAGGTGATAATATGTGAGGTCAAATAGGATGGTCGATGTGGAATTTTTTCATACATTTCCCCATGTGATGTGAAAGGGTAAAACAATAGGGAAATATGATGAAAAGGCATTGATTGGTTGAAATAACTCAAATGTTATTGGTCAAAATGTGAAGCAAGTGTACACATGACCCCTTATTGGCCCAAGTTTGAAGTCAAGTGTCATTGGCCCCAAGTTTTAAGGTTTGGAATGTGAAAGGCCAAATAAAAAGGCAAATACAATGAACATGTATTGATTGGTTGAACCAATTTTGTAAATTTTATTTAATTTTATATGAAAAAAATCATTCCAATTTTTTTAATAAATTATTTGTTTGGTTTGAAAATTACGAAACAACCATTGGGCACATCACATTTTCAAGGTTGGTTTCAATAATATTGAAAATACTATGAAGCACCCTATAATTTAGGAGGCTAAATTGTGATCACAAACAAAACAAATACCTATCTTAACATATAGTTCCCATGTTAATGTTTCCACATTTAACCTTAATCCCACACATGCTTTTGCATTAATCAATCTTTGCAACTCCATACTTCCCATGATAATCCCACGTTAATCATGTTTCCCTCGTTAATCCCATGGATTATCTATGCTTTTCAAGCTAATCCAATGTTAATCTATGTTTCCCATAACCCTAATCCCTTACATGTTTCCCCACTAATCAATCTTTGCAACTACATGTTTATCTTGTTAATACCATTTTAATCCATGCATTCCATAACCTTTACCCTTTATCAACAATTGACCAAAACAACTTCAATCCCAAAAATGGACCAAGCCCCACAAAGATGTCTACAAGTCATGCAAAACATCAAAATTTTGAAAATCAAACTTGGGAAAGTTATAAATGACTTCGAGCAAAATGTTTCAATTTTAAAAATGTTTTGGATGAAAAATGGAAAATTGTTGCTATTGAGATTTTCTAGTTTCAAGTAGCTTTCAAAATTGTAATATTTTTAGAGACTTGGGTCTTGAGATGTTGAATTCCATTTACTATAAAATTTGGGTGGTAGATGGAAGGCATGCATATGAGTCATGTGGAGGAAAAAATGTTTAAAAAATGAGTTGAAATGAATGAGTAGTGGACAATCAAAATTGGCCATCCAAAAGAAGTCTTTAAAAAAATAAAAATTCCATCCTTTTTGGGGTAGACAAAAAGCTTGGACAATTTGGGATTATGATAAAAAATGATGTATACCCCTTTATTCCCAAACACAAAAAATTACAAGCATTAACTCATTTTTAAAAAAGGGGATGAGTGGTTGGGGTGTATTATTATTGAGTTTAAAGGACCAAATTTATGTGTTTTTGTTACATTTCCAAGTGTGTATATTTTCTCAACCTTTAGTGTATCATTTCACAATATTAACTTCTTTTGCACATTCTTTTCACATGCTAACAAAATGTATGTCACAACACATAATGTTTCAAGATTATTCTTTAACAATATTTAACATGCTATAGTTGTAGTCTTCAAGACATTACAAGCTTTATTTACAAACCTTTTGTAATTTGAAAATGAGTCATATGTGAAATGGGATGTGTGTGTTGCCAATGTGGCATGCTAGCACTTTCATGCAAATGAGTTTGAAATGTTAATTTGTGGAGTGCCAAAAAGACTTTTTCATTTCTACCTTTCATCTATTTTGATTCTCTCCTCTTGCTAATCAAGTGTTAACAGTGTGATGATGGAATGATGGTGGCATAACAAGGCATGTGGTGGCGTGAAAGTTTTCGTGTTTTGTTGTGTTTTTATTTGTTAATTTCTTGCAAAGTGTGGGATGATGCTCATTTATTTGTGAATAGTGTTGTTATGTTTGAATTGTGATGCAATGGTGTTATCTAACAAATATATGAAAGAGTTTTGAAGATTAATAGAAATCTTTTAAAGGGAATAATCAAAATTTTCATGATTCCTTGTTAAGTAACAATGGTTGGAATGCATATAGGAGGAGCAATGTAAAACAATGTAGGTGGTGTAAGGTTTTCATTGTGCAATTCTTGCAATTGTTTTGCAATGTATTCTAGGAATAACGGTGGCAAAAGGTTGAAAGGTAATGATAGAATAAGCTTTATCATGGTTTTAGTATAGTTTTGGGTCATTGAGGAAATCATGAGGGTTGGGCATGGTGTTTGAGAGGGAAAGGAAAATTTACATGGGGACATAAATATGAATTTTGGTGTTTAGTTCTTTTGTGTTGAAGTGTTTTAGAATGTTTTTGAAGTTTAAATTAATGATGTTTGTGTCGAGAATTATGCTTCATTACTTCATTGTAACTATTTGGGATTGTGTACTTGTGATCCTTATGTTTACAAAAGGAAAATAGACAATGATCCTTTGTTTGGGCGTCCAAATATGTGTGATTGCGGTCTTGATTTAAATATTCATATGTGGGAAGGGGTTGTTTGTGTGTGCTTGTGATGTGAACAAGACTTCATTAAGACTAGAAATTTGGATGGGTTATCAACATTTTGCTCATAAATAGGTGTTCGTTAAATGTTGAAAAATGTGTAAAAGTCCTCTTATTGTTTTGCACAATTCCTTTTCATTAACAAGACTTGATACTTGTTACACAATTAGATTTTGTTGGTGTTAATATTTTCTAAGTCAACGTTCAACCTTTCCAAGTAGTCCAAAATGCACACGCTCTCTAACACTAGTAAAAGTTACAAGTTTTGTTATGGATCTTCAAAGTGTGGGTTGATTGTAAAAATTGTTAATGCACAACCAGATAACCAATTACTATTGACAACTATGGACATAATAACATTAGAGCTAGAAGAAACATAATGCAAAGCAAGAAGAAAACAACAAAAGAACATGCAAACATAGTCAAAACTTTTTTGAGCAAAAGAAGGAAGCTCTAGGTACCTATAACAAGCTTGGTTCAAGCTACAAGAAAGCTCCACAATCTTTCCAAATTATTGGATTCCAAGAATCCGAAGTTTTTCACAACAAATTAATTGCATGCGCAAGATCATTTTCTAGGTTCATGGTAACTTGACACCACATGTTTAAAAGTTTCAATCTAAAAGCAAGGGACTAGTCATAGTAAAAGATGCATAGACCATATTGGTTCCCTCTATTGTTTATGAATTAATCCTTTACATGTTTACCCATTAATAAATCTTTGCAATTCCATGCTTCCATTGCTAATCACAACTTAATCATTGCTTCTGTTGTTAATTGCCTATTAATCCATGTTTTCCATAACCCTAATGAGTCATTATTAAGGCCTATCGATTAGTCGACAAAAATTTAACATTTAATCCTACATTGTAAGTCGAAACATTACAAACCCAACTCAATGCACTAGTACTCAACTTTCCAACGGTACCAAGAGCATGACAAGAAGCACCATGGTTTGGGAAACCTCAATGCAACAAACAAAACAAATCAAATTACCTTAGCACATAGATCTATCATTAAATTCAAAAGGGTCAAGGCTCGTTTATGGCATTTGATCAATGGTTTCACAAGACCTCTTGTGTGGGATGCCATAAAAGCTTGATTTGCTATTTGGGTGGGGCTTTCAAAAAACAAAAAAAGCATTTCCTCAAATCCTTGCAAAACATGGAATATGGTTATTGCAAGTAACAATTGGCAAATGTCTTTGACATTTGATTTCATAAGCACCAAAATGAGGTGAAGCTTGGCTCATGGATAAAGCTCATGACATTTCGACTTCAATGGAAGAGAAAGGCACAGATCATATAGTTATGGTATGTGCACAAACACAATGGTGAGTGCATGTCTCTTAAGGACTGTATTTCTCTTTTGTCCAAAAGCAGACTATGCAAGGGTGTACAGTTAGTGTCTGAAAGTGCAGACTTTGTTTAGGCTTACATCAACTTTCAAGGGTTCATCACTTGTCTTCATTTGTCTAAATGCAGACTCTGCAACAGCTTGAGGGTTAGTGTCTCAATGGTAATTTTTTTCAATGCCCGCTGCTAGCACAACACTTGGGTGAAATCTAGCTATTATCACAAGTAGGTATGGAAAATCTAGACAGAATCACGGGTTGCACAAATATGGACTCTTTCAGTTTTGAAAAGAGCTCATCATAACCTTTTTTTACCTTAGAATTACATGCCTCCTTTGAGAGACACCAACTGTGGATGGATGGATATCTGATTTCCCCTCTTACAAGAAGATTAGAAAAGCTGAACTAGAAGAAGAAAACTTGGGGAAATTTTGAATTCATGGCATTTTAGTGAGCTGACATGACCTTTTGGGAGCCAGAAGAACCAGAGTCCTGATCACCAGAGTTCAGACGCTGCACTCTGCGCTCAAGTTCTGCCATCACCTCTAGCTGCTCCTTTTTGCGCTGCTTGCTTATGGTTTGTGATGACATCACTTTCACTTTGTCAAATGCAACCTGGTCCCAGAAATTCAACGCCAATTTTGCAGAACTGGTATCAAACCAATACCCATCAGGTAGAAGTTTCTGGATCTCTCAACTCATCAGATTCTCAAGCAGATGAGTAGTCCCAGAAACAACAAAATCCTTAAGGAAGGAAGGAAGAGAGAGGCTTTCAATGTAGTTTCACAACTGGGTATGTGTTGGCACCCAAGAGTCTCTTGAAATGGAAGCAAGAAAAGAAAAGAGGTACCGTAAGAAGCTCATCAGGATTATATGCATGGTCAGTTGCGTCATGGAGAACCTTCATGACCTCCCCTACATGCTTAGTTCTGATCAACTCCTCTTCTTTCATCTGCTTGATAAGCACAAGCAGGCACAGAGCCAACAAGACAGTGAACTACTACTTTGATTTTGGATCTTGGAATATGGACTTACACCTGGTATCACCTTGCATCATCATGTATAAAATCTTACAAAACAAAGCTGAAAATGGAAGCTGCATTGGTGAAGGAGTTATACAAACCACTATTATCTCACCTTGAAAATTGCCAAGGCGACAACACACAAGGTGTTGGCACCTTCATTGAACATTACGTCCCATACTCGCATTGTTGTCTGTGCGCCAGTCCAACAAGGAATATATGAGTACTATCACAGCAACAAATGCACTGCAGCTAACTCATATAAAAACCCAATGCTCCAACAGGTCACCCTAGCTAATCAGGAGCACACTTGGAAGAGAGAGAGAGGTTGCAGGATTCAATTCAATTCAGTTCTCAGGAATCTGAAATATATGAGACAAAACCAAACACCAAGAAGGTACCTAACTTGCACCTTGTGCTTAGAGTTGAATACCAATTTTCCAAATATATATTTCTTCTCATAGGTGTTGTACCTCTGATGGGAGGCTCTTGGCAAACAAGCAAAGAAACCACTCTGTTGTCACAAGAGATACGTCAAACTCAATTTTGTCCAAATGAGCTGCCAACCTACAAAACGGACAAAAACCCAAAAGCACATTATACACTCTGGTGGACTTCCAAGCTCTTTCTGACAAATTGCATACTGCTGGAGTGAAGAGTTTGCAGCTCAAAAAGAAGAGCAAAGACTTGGAAAATGGGAGATTTAGTATAGAAGAAGAAGATGCAGCATTGGAGAAGTATTCACAGATTGGGAGGAATTGAACAGAAAAAAGAATGAAATGTAACTAACTACCTTGGAAACTTTTTCTTGAACATGTCTTTGAAAACACGTTGCTCAACATGACAACCATACAGATTCTCTGAATAACAGTCATTGAAGAGCACATTCTCCAGCAGTACTGCCAGCATCCAAAACGCATCTTGTTCTGTTTTCATTACCAGCAGCAACATTGCTGCTACAAAATTCATCCCCTGGAGTCACACAACAAATTCCCTTACAAAAACTATTAGCTAGGTCACAGACCAGCAAAGAAACCAATCATACAAGTTCACAAATTCTTATTTTCTCAACAACAAAACCACAATCCTTCCAAGCTTGAAAAACAATGCTAAACACTACATTCTCCAATTTCATCCCTGAAATTGCTTCTTTGTTCACAAAATCCATAGGTCAAAAAATGGTCTGCTGATTGGGCTGCTGCTCCCTGTGCATTATTGGAGCTCCAATCAATGAATCATCTGAGCACTGGATTGGACAAAAGGAGATCTGTGTATTTGATCATAACCTAATCCTTCTTTCCATGTTGATAACCAAGTCCAGAACCTTAAGACCCAAATTGGTCCTTCTCATTCAGATCATTTTGCAATTGGAATTTCCAGTGTCAGAGACAAAGCATGGTGGTGTGTGTGTGTGGAGGGGGGGCTTACTTGACAGTACCCAACTCGGGAGTCACGAAAAGAATATGCCACAAGAAGTCGCCGTAATGCTGCTCGACCATCAGCTGAATCAATCCATGGATGCATTGGAAAGGTACGCCCCAAGTCCTGCACATTGACAAACTGAATGCTTCAAGAGAATTTTGCAATTCTGAGAATTGTTGCAAAGAAATGAAAAACAGATTGCTGCAAAAAAGAATGTATAGGAAGAAATGATCCATGGTGCTCAAAAGACAGAGGAATGACTGACTGGCCTTACATGATCAATTTGGCGGGTAGCAGGTGTTTCACGCCCATTCACTGCTTGTGTTAGGTCTTGATAGTAGCTTTCTGGAACCGTTGACTGCTTTTTGGTGGCTCCTGAAACAGCCATCCACACCCGAGGACGAAGAGATGGAGGAATTCCCTTTCTGATCAGCTTCTTGAGCTGCATTGAACCTGTTATCGTTGATAAGGAAAGCGATGACACACGATTCGTAGTATCTGCCTGTGAAGAGATTTCAGGTTGTAGATACCAGCCGGCACCATTCTTGGCTTCCATTGCCCACCACACCCGTCCCTGCTCTTTCACTCTCTCCAATACCTGGTTGATTGTCACTGCATCTTCTCTAGAGACTTCGAGATTGAAGTTGTATAAATCCACCACTTTCACCTTGATGTTCCTTCTTGCGCGGTTTGATGCTGCATTTCTCCTTGCCTCTGCTCTCTCCACTCCCCATGCTGCTGCTGTTGTTTTTGGAGGAGACTCACCTGGAGGTGATTCCGAATTCAATGGCCTGTACATTGTTGTTGCCTTGAAGAAGCTCTGCAAATCTGCTGTATACAGAATGCTATTTCTGAATCCTGCTTCAAAGCTCCCCTTTAATTGTGCCGCAACACTGACCTCACAAACTTGATTATGAGAGCAAAGCGCAACAAAACTCCATGTTTGTTTGTTGGGTTGCCGCTTCCCTTTGTCAATACTCTTTTTCTCAATCAAAACTCAGAATAGAAAACTGTGAAGAAGCAACTCTCTTCCTCAAAACTCAGGCCCAAAAACTGAGAAGACAGGATCTCTCTCTCAATCAAAACATGGAACAGAAAACCAAGAAGAAACACTCTCTTCCTCAAAACTCAGAGCAGAAAACCAAGAATGGAACACTCTCTTCTTCAAGACTTGGACTCAAAAACCAAGAAGAACTGCTCTTCCTACTACTACACAGTAAAGCTGCAAACCATTTCTGGAGCTTCACAAGAGATTAAGCTCAGCAAACTCCAAAACCATTTCCATTGTTGAGAAGCCTTCCTTTGTCATTCATCTCTACAAGACAGACAGATCCTCTCTTCCCCACACTGCTGCAATGCATCCTCTGTGTCTCTTACTGCCTTGAGAGAGCTTAGAGCTCCCAAACCCTAACTTGTTCTTCCTGAACTTTCAGCAGCAACCCTTCTGAGAGATTGCAATGCATCATCCTCTTACTCCTGAGAGCTTGCAGCTTCCTGAACCCTGATCTCTTCTTCATGAACTTTCAGCAGCTCTTCTTCTCATCCTCCTCCTCAAGACAGAAGATTGGCAAGCTTGAACCACATGATCTCTTCTTCTTCATGAAATGAGTTTCAGCCATTGCAAGGAGGAGCTCAACATTTGCTCCAAGAACTTGTTTGTTGCCCCTTCATGTTCTTCATCTGGACCATGAAGCTTTGCTTTCAGTCGTTGTTGTTGTTCTCTGGGAATTGATGTCTCCTCCCAGGGTCCACTAATCTCAGTCTTGAAGAATGATTTTAGGGTTTGGAAGGAAGAAGCAGAGATGGATGGATTGCTTGCTTTCTTGCTTGCTGATTGAAGAGGAGGAAGTACAGGAGTCACCCAAGAAGCTATCTTCCCTCCAAAAGATGGGTCTTGTGAAGAAGCTCGCTCTCCTCTGCTAGACACACCTGCGGACCTCTTCTTAGTGGTTCAGACAGTTGAGAACTGGAATGTGAGAAGTGAGCTCCATCGTCTTCTTCAGATGCCACCACTCTTCTTTCGGGAATCCAAGATTTTGCTCAAACCCTAATCAACAATTGCTGGTGCTGGTGCAGCACCTTCTCAGATCTGGAGTCGAAGATGTACAGTAGTTTGGAGTTCATGGAGGAGAGTTTCGCGGAGCCTTTGATCTCCGTCCCCTCTCTACCCAGCTGCCGAATTAGGTCAACCCTAGAACCCACCTCGAGGTCGCGAGCTTGCGAGCTCGGCAACACAGAAGAGAGACACAGAGAAGAGATTCACAGCCGTTTCTCAGAATTCAGAACGATTTGGAAGCTGAATGGGCAGACCCACGAGAGATTGAAGGAGAAGAGATGGGTAGGAGAAACCCCAGAGCGCAAGAAGAAGAAGAAGGAAAGAACCCAAGACTAGACGACAAGCTCGGAAAAACCCCACAAGAAACTTCAAAAGGAAAAAAACAAAACAAAAAACAAAGACTTGACGATGATCCAAAAAACACAACACCGAATGCAAGAAAACAACAAGAACTCAGAAATGATGAAACTGGGCCCACACGGACACACGCATACAAATCCACTGCCTTCGCTTATTTTCCCACCCAAAACCCGCAGAATCTTGGATCATAATTCCTGATGTTTCAAATTCAAAAAGGAACTGAGTGTGGTGCCTGGACGATGATTCGTGATTCATGATGATGAAGAATCTGGCAGGCAAGTGGCTGGCTGGCTGGCTCAAGAAATGATGATGATGCTGATGATGATTCTCAACAGCTATCCACTTTTGTCGTCCGTCCTTCCTTGCAGTAGAAAGAAAGAAAGAAAGACCCCAACACCCATTCATTCCCTCCTGATGATCATTGATGATGAATATGATTCTGGACCTGGGTTCTCTTTCTTTCAATTCTACAACATCCAAACAACAGCCGTGTATCCTTTTCTGCTATTGTTTGTGGTTTCTTGAATTGTTCGATGATTATTGTCTTCTGTCTCGTGCCTTTTGATGCTCCTGATCAGGAGAATAATGCGGCTACTGCAAAACACAGCAATGTATGTATGTATGTATATATGTGCTTGTAGCAGCAATAGCAGCAATCCTTTGGGGTTCTTCTTCTTCTGCTGGTGCTCTTCCACTCTTGAGGCACGATGATGACGATCATCATCATCTACACATAACTCCGAAAGCAAGCAAGCAAGCAAGCAGGTCGGGCCCATCCTCCTCCTCCTCCTCCCCCATTTTTGCTCCATTTCTGCTCATTGTGCTGGAGCTGATGTGGAGTTTTCTTTCGAGGATTCCTCAGTAGAGAACCTGCAACCAAATACAAAACCCATCAGTCTACTAAATTCTTTGGAGCTTTTGTACCTTCAACATTCTCCTTCTTGAACAACTTCACGTTGGTGTAAAACCAGTCTCTGTTGCAAGCAAGCAAGCAAGCAAGCTAGCATTAGGGTTGGAAGAGAAATTATAGGGGGAGGAGAACTTGCTATGAATCTGGAAGTGAAGCTTGAAGTAGTTTTCTTCTTCAGGGGGAGCTTGAAATGCTTCTTCAAATATGGAGCTCAGAAATATTCTAGAATCTGAGAAAAAACCTCAGGAGCCTCTTCTCCCCTCTTCCCTTCTTCTTCTTCTTCTTCTTCTCTTCTTCAATTTCACCAGAACTTCACCAGAGGAGCTTCGTCTTCAAAGCAACAAATCCTCAAAGAGCTTTGTTTTTGGTGGAAACCCAAACTCTCCATTCAATTCTAGAATCTGAGAAAAGCTCAACTACTCTGCTTCTTCCCCACCTCCTCCCCATTTTTTTCTTCTTCTCTTATTCTTCAATTTGACCAGAGCTTGACCAGAGCTTCTTCAAAGCAACAAATCTCCAAACTTGCTTTTTGGTGAAGAACTTCCTAAGGTTGGGTGGAGAGCTCATGGTAAATCTGTGTTTTTCTCATCTCTATTCTCTCATTGTTTTGCTGTCAATCGTCAACATGGTATCAGAGCCTGGTAGCCACATTTCATCTTCATGGAGATGGTGTGCTTGGGGCTTGAATTTTTCATTTCCTGAATCCTTTCCTTTATGATTTGGATCCTCACATTTCTTCTTTAACATCACAACACCCGAGTCATCATCATCATCCTCTCATTTGCTTTCTGGAAAATTTGTGATGGAAACTCATGATGCAGATTTTTGTATACCAAAAAATTGGTTTGCCAAAAATTCAGAGCAGATGTTGTTATGATTATATACTTATCTCTAACACCCACAATTGCTATTCCAGAGCTGATGAAGTCCCTGGAGAGTGAGTAATTCCTAGCTACTAAACTAACCAGTGAGTAATTTAGCACCCACTGTTCATGATCATGATGATGGGGTTTAGGGTTTAAGGGTGGAGGTGCTCAGGACAGAGGAAAGAGGGGATCAAACTCAGTTTACCACCAAAATTGGCAAAAAAACTAGTTTGAGAGTTTTGGGGGGTTTAGGGTTTGAGAGTTTGCAATTTGAGGTTCTCAACCTTAGTCATGTGTTGTGACCACATTCATTCATTCTTTCTTTCTTTCGTGTGTTTTGGTTTCAGTTGGAATTGACATAATAATGGATGCGAATGTTTAAAGTGTTACATTGTGGAGTTGTTTTGTCTGCAAAACTCAGTTGTTTCAATTGATGTGATTTTTGTGAAGTGCATCCGTGTCCGTATTGCAAAGTATCAGACTTCCTCATATCATCCCCCCAGTGCAGGACTTGTGTATTTTATTGTGTGTGTTTTTGCTCCAATCTTTTGTTGGATACACTTTGCAGCAAACTTTCTTTCTCTCTCCAACAAAGAGTGCGAAAAAAAACTCTCATTTATAAAAACTTCAAATTGTGCAACTTCATAATTAGAAGCAGCACTACTGAGTCTAGTAGCGGAGGACAATCTGCTTGATGGATATGATGCAACCCTGCAAAACTTTATTGGCCTTGGCTACCAATGCAAGGATATTGTGTTGAAATTTATTATAGAGTATATTAGCTTAATGGATTTTGGCCCCTAGATAATAGCTCTATTTTTATATGAGGATTTTTGAAAGATGGTATTTTGGCTTGTGTTGAAACTTGAGATAGGTAAATAACAACAAAATCCAATAAAAATTGATGGTTAGAACCATTACATGGAAGACAAAAGGGAAGGCCAAAGAAAGACCAAAAAATGTTCAACCTGCATGAACTAGAAAAGGGAGAGAGCTAATTAGAACCATCACATGGAAGACAAAAGTGAAGGCCAAAGAAAGGCTAAAAGACATGCAATTCGTAGGAAGAGAAGGGAAAGAGCTAGTCCTTCTTGTGGTAGGAAGTTATCTCACCCACAAGCCTTTTAATGTCGTCGACATGCAAATTGTTAAATCTAACAATAATAGGAGGTTTAGAACAAGCATCTCTCACCAATGCAATTTTCCTTTCTATAACAAAGGCCAAAGACAATGAAAAGCAATACTAACATGTTGCTTGAAAAATTGAATGCAAAAAGACAAGGACAAATTATCTTTCAATTATCTATCATGAAAAAAATAAGTGCATTCCTTGATGAAACGATCCATATCATGTTTGCGTGTGTTGTGCACCTCCGTGGTCATCGAAATAAAGTGGCGCCCTCATGAAACCCTCTATACTTGCAAATTTTAGCAATGGCATTAAATTTCACAACTGCACATGTTGGTTGACTCATAACATTCACAACCATTGTTTTTCATGTTAGGTCAATAACCACCACATCGGCAATAAAGATTTGGTCTTCTCAAGTCATGTGAAGATTGGTTAGTAATGAAACTTTTGATGTAAGGGCATACCACCATTCTTTCCATAGTAGTACATATACAACTTGCTCACTTTTTCGAGTGAAGCATACATGACGTTTCTAATGACATCATGTGTGGTTATTCATTCACCTTCAAATGGACAACATGCTAGATGTGTGCCAAATGTGTTTAACCCATGTCCACACTCACACATGAGAAGACTAAATGTTGAAGGCTGAGTCATATTGAGTTGAAAATGCAATGTTAAGGTGAAAGTATAATGTGTGATGAAGAACAAATGAATAGATGACCTAATAATCAACCATAGCCCTGCCCTCTTACTCAAACAAAAGCGAATGTGGGTTCTAAATGTTGAGGACATGAAATCATCTTCCAATATAGACTTAAAAGATGTGTTGTGATGGATTTCCATCAAAGATGCTTCTACACCTAGGGTGCTGATAACTGCCAAACTCTCAAAAGAAGGGTGCATCTTTTAAACTATGGGAGGAAGGCTATCCCAAACTGCACAAAAGCATGATTGAAAAAAGTGTGGGCCTTCTTCAACATGAGAAACATATTCCTCCAAAATGAATCTATTGAAAATAGGAAACTTATAACACAAATACAAAACCACCAAAGCCTAATTCCCTATAAAAACAAATGGGGCACAAACCTCCATCTAGATAAAAGGTCTATACCACCAAAAGAGATTGGTAATTGGGCTTGATGCCTAATTAAGGGGCCTTGAATAGACTCCCAAGACCTTGGACCCATAATGTTCCCACATACTTGCACACATACTTGCATAACTTTCTTGTTGAAACTCGTCAAAAGAAATAGGAAAAAAAAATGAAGTATTGTCCAAGTGAGATTAAAAAGTCAACAATTAACACATGAGAACAAAATGCCTAATGCAACCTATGCATCTCCTAAGAGAGGAAGATCATTGATATGCGTCACATCTTAAGATAAAACCTCATCCAAAAATGTGTGATAAAGTCTTAAGAACACACTAGCACACATAAAATGTGTAAACCAATTTGTGACCAAAGTGCAACCCTAAGGAGTTTCTATGCTTAAAAAGATCTGTGATGGACTCCAAAGTTTACATTTTGACACCTTGACCTTAAGCCCAACTATGGCTAATCGGGTCAAAAGGTGGTCAAAGGTAGGGATAATTTTTCCCACAATGTGTGTATCATTTGCTAAGATGGAAAGACATAGCTGGGGGCTCATGTAATGGTTTCTAGGAATAATAAATAATGGGCCAAAGTAAATAAATGACCTCCTAGGGGGTCACCTCACTTCATGCCAAAAAAAAATTCAATAACAATGAACCTTTCCTCATGTTGCCCATGTTAGTACTAAAGAGAATAATGAACACTATAAAATAACATGATGAAGGGGACAATGTTCACCAAAGGTCTCAAAGTTCTTGAAGCTTTCTAAAAATAATAACTTGAAAAATGTTATTGAAAACATTTTCAACGTTGATTTGCATCATAACCCAATCAGAGTGTAAGTCAAAGAAGGCTTTGATGCCAAAAGGGATGGTTTCACAACCTTTAGAGGTTGATAATCTAAACTAATGGGGGGATACTTTTCCTAAAACAATCCCTAAAGTATAAAACAATGGAACAACTAATAAGTCAAAGAAACACGTCATTTACGACAATTAGATGAAGACCTTTAATATATTTTGCCATTGTCAACAATTTGTTAACCCCCAACATTAAGGTCATTAACCTAATGATGCACTCGCAAGCTCTTTGATAGATTCGACTACGAGTCCAAGGTGAAAAAAACGAAAGGATGAAGAATTTAAGTACGTTCTCTAGTTCGTAGCATTTTGGGGGTAGAAGGGCATACTAGAGTTCCAGTATGGGGATTAGGACAAATGACAAGCAGGTCAATTATTCACATAGACTTGTACAAACTAAACAACAAATTGGTTAGTACATAGTTGGAGCACTTTTGGTGCACGGATAAGCCACGAGCAAACATGGATTCGCAAGATTCACCATAGCCTGAACTTGGGGGAAACGACCACCTTCCCCCTTATAATATTCTCTGTGCTTGGCCATGGGGCTAGCACCCAAATGTCATTTTGTCCCAAGACTCTCAAGTTGAGAGTTTCGAAATTCTTGAAATTGGGACTCCTGCGACTTTGGAGGCCCATAAATTTGTGTGTGGATCTTTGATTCAGGTGAGGTCTAAAGTAAAGTTGTAGTCTTCATTGAGAGCTTTCCAACGGTATGTGGCACGTCATCTACAAGCAAAGAAATCAGGGAGATTCCCAACTTTTAGCGGTTGGGAATCAAATTGGCAATTTGACTTTTAGCCTTTCTTTTGGTCATAACTTATGTTTTAAGTACCCAAATTGATCATGCGAACTCATTTCAGACATTTACGTTTCAAGATCTTTTCAATGGTATAAAAAAAAAATTCAATCTAATGAGTTTTAACCCTTGCAATTGCCTTCTAAAGATTCGGGAATCCATCGAGATTCTAACTCCCAAAGTGGGAGCCCACTTAAGAATGTGTGGGTTCATTCCCTCACATTTTCCTACATTCCTAGGAGCATGAAATGTGACTCCCAGGCTTCACTCTTGGGTCACACCTTTGCAAGCCCTTGCCTTGGTCATGAGCCCAAGGCTAGGGTTACGACATTTAGGCAATGTCACCATGGGCAACAATAATAATAGCCTGGAATAATTTCGAAAACCTTGAGGATGAGTCTTTTAGTATGAAACATTTCAAAAGATGTTCATAAACCATTCCAAAAAGCCCATCTAAAAACAAATGGGGAACAATGGTTAATTTGAAATTAATTATAATATTATAATATCTTGAAAGATTTTGGTTTCTTTTAGGGGATTTTTTTGAATATTATATTTTTGCATGGTGAAATATTTGAGTTTCCATCATTCTTCTTTTGCTTTAATATATATTTTAATGTAAATGGCAAGGCCATAATGTGACACACCCTTTCTTTATAAACACATTGAAGATTTGAAAAATGTATGAAGGAATAAGAAAAATGAAAAGGGAGAATTTACATGATGTCAAGTTAGTTCAAACTACCATGTCAAAAATTGATCAATTGTCGTAGGTTGGCTATATTTCTCCATATCAAAAATCGATCACTTGCAATAGATCGATCGTGGTGATGGGAGGTGTGTCCTAAAAAAGTGAAAATAGGAAGGAAAACTTTGGATATACAAATCAAAGACAAGAACCCATCCATCAAAAGTATAAATCAAATGAAAACATGAGTAGACAAAACCCAAAGAAAAAACGAAAGCAAACAATCAACAAAAAAAAGGAAAAATCCTTATATAAATAGGACCCATGGCTACAAAATAATGATCAACGATAACAAAGAAGACCTAAAACGAAAAAGCTACCATTTGCCATAAATCGGCTAATGATGAAGATGCATTAGTTATGATGTGTGGAAGAGATGAAAAACCCCAACCAAATGTAATAGCCTATTAAAAAATCGCTATGGCTTGCATATGTTGTAAGGTTACAAACACACAAAGTTGATAGTGAGAAACAAACATCAAGGGGACTAAAGAAGACCACTAATGACACATGATAATGGTTTGAGCACAAGTGGTCAAAAACAAATCAAAACGAAAATGAAAACACCCATACATCTCAATAGCAAGGGGAATGAAGTGATCATTTAATGTTCGTTTGATGTAGGATCGTGTCTTTTCCTGGCCAACCATTGTTGCTACATGTGTTGTTGTTGTTGATGTTCATTACACCATATCTATGTGAATTGAGTTAGTAATGATAACATCCATCAAAGTTTAGAAGCTGTCTTTGGTGATAAGGATATCCATTTGTTGTTGGGTGTGGCGAGGGAAAAGGTGGGAGACCTCCTTCTAAACATGTGTTCCAATCTCCAAAACAATAGTTGGAACAATATTTAAAAGTGTGTTGTGGGCTATTGTACGTTCATTCTTGCAAGGGCACCAAAGCAAATGGTTACCTAAATCATCAATGGTATGACCACATTGACGTCATGAAAGGTGGGCAATTGTAGGAAGCTAAAACATGTATGTAGTGTTGTAAAAAAATGGGCTAATGATAAACAAAATGTTGGTGTTGTAAGACAAGCTAATAACTAAATGCTTGGCCCTGGACCCACACATGAACAGAGAGAGACATGCTTGCACAATATTTGAAGGAGTGTCTATTAGAAGCGAAGCAAACTCCTACTCGTGTAAGCGATTTGTTAAAGAAGCTTGCAACTGGGGATAGGATTAAACCACTAGACTTTCAAAGGGTGAGACTTGAGAACAAATAACTTGGGGTAATAAGGCTCGAACATTTCATAATGCCATCTAGAACAAGGAAGTGTTGGTCTCAACATGTGTTATTACATTTACAAGAATAGGATGATCATCCTGCTGGAAATGAATGACAAGTGAATGGCGAAACTCAAGAAATAATTAGGCATTCAACTATTGCCCTACTTAAAATGGAAGATGCTTGCATCTTTTGGAATATGGTTGAAATTTTTTGACGAACAAAACTAACCAAAACAAAACGATGATAGTATGCAAGATGCTCACTTTTTCCTTTTTGTTTTTTCGTGTTTGCAACATGTGATTGGTCCTTTTTTCCATACCCAAAGGATTTGATTATTTGAAATATTCAAACCCACTTCATACCAAATGAATCATACAACAAAAGGGGGTTGTTTTTTTGGTTGTGGGGTCCTTCTTTTTTCCAAAGGATTTTGATTATTGCAAATATTCAAACCCATTTCATAATGGATGGATCATACAACAAAAGTGTTTGTTCATTTGTTTTTTTTGTTTTTTGGATGTGCAAGTGTGTAAGTAACCTTGAAACAAAAGGCAAAAACACCAGGGATTTTTTAATTAAAAAACTCTCTCTCTTAATGAGTGCACCGTATTTTTGTAAACTACCTTCCAATTGAGATTCAATGCATCAAAACCCAAGTTGAATGCATATTTTCACACTTAGAGACGAGTTGAACACGTATATTTACACTAGAGACCACCACGGCTTTTTATAAAGCAAAATTGTTGTTCCAGTCCATAAGAGGGAATCGATTCTGTTCATAATTGCCTCCAAAAGCAAACGGAACATAATTTTTACACTAGACAGCCAGAGCATTGTAGCGCAGAATTTCCCTTCCACTTTTCGGAACGGAATGTTCTTTTCTTTTGACACTAGAAGGCCAGGACTTTATGAAGCAGAATTTTCACTCCGGTCTGTGAGAGGGAGATTCTGTTCATAATTGTCTCAAGAAGTGACCAGAACACAACTCTGGTTAGCTTTAGCAACCAAGCCGAGACTGAAGCCGAGACCCTCTGTTCTAATTTTTTAAATATGATTTCATCAGATCGGGATTGAGTTTTTTAAAAATAATAATTTAAAAATTTAGAAAAATTTAAAAAATTTTAAAAAAAAACCGGAGTATCTCAAGTTGGAGTCCGTGGCACAAGCATAGCATAATAATGGTGACAAGAATGACAATTTTTGGCACCAACCGAGTACGTACATAACATATGACGAACATGGTGTCACCTCAATGTGACGGTGGTGATTACCACTTTAGTGGTAACACATGTAACGTGTGCGTATTTGTGTGTGCTTGATGTGTGTCACCATGATTCCATGCTCCGCTTTGGGTGCCCCCCCCCCCCCCCCCCCCCCCCCCCCCCCCCCACACCAACCCACCACCATCTCCACACAACCACTCACCACCCCAAAACACTCCCACAACAAAAAAAACTTTTTTTTTA
>Ga0116231_10004436_pt1 | contig 28396 bp, 26 predicted proteins | sample S1TSphgellanicum_2_FD_89695 | JGI IMG/M metagenome (GOLD analysis project Ga0116231, IMG submission 89695) | Host-associated microbial communities from peat moss isolated from Minnesota, USA - S1T2_Fd - Sphagnum magellanicum MG | ecosystem: Host-associated > Plants > Peat moss > Unclassified...
ACAGAGTGCTGAATACGTGTTTGGTTTTTTGGTAGGATACAATTTTTAGACATGCAGATTGATATAAATTATAGATTCAATCTGACTGGTATATATTGCAGATCTATGTACAACAATAGTTATATTACGCCAGAGACTTGTGTGTACCCAAGGTGAGTTGCTTCAGATTTTCTCTGGATCTGATATTCCAAACAAGATGAGGTTTCTGTAAATGGTTTCTTGATTTGTCAAGTAATTGCAGGATATGTGTTTTCAATATTGTTTGCTTCATGCTTGTGTCCAGTGACCTCTATCTTCTTGTTGGTTTGAGATTGAACTGCACTATTACTAAGCACCATGCTTTTCCCAGTTTGCTCCAGTAAATGTTGAATCTCCAGGAGAGAGAAGTACAGAGTTCACGCATGATCAAGGTTACAGCAACTCCCACTACTGTTGCTCTAATTGGGAAACCCAAATATGTCAGAGCTGTATGTGTAGGAATCTCTGGAACTAACATGTGGTTTCCTAATATGGTTGTGCGTCTCTTAACCATTTTGCAGATTGGAAATCTTGTTACAAGATGTGCTGCAGCTGGCACAAAAAGGATCAGAAACTTGGAGATCAATCATGGAAGTTTCTGTCTACCTCCTCTTGACAATGAGGAAAATCATGACAATCATGTCCCAGCTTCTTCCCACACCTTCTCCCCACTGTTCACATTTGTCCAAAGGGTTATATCATGATGCCACCCCCAATACATCAGACTAGCTTCACCATCTATCTCCACAATGTGAAGTTCAAAGAGACACGGATATACATATACCTTCACTTTTGCCTGACATCCAGATCTGCAAATGGGTAACAAATAGCAAAGTATATTATCATGATCATTAAGCAAAAGAGTTCAAATTCAAACATCTATACATAGCTTCCTAATCTGCTACGCCATGGCATCCTACTAGTCTTACTGGAATCATTTGTGCCACCTCAATGTGGTAAAGTAGAGAGCTGCAACAGGGGCTGCATATGGATTGATTGTTGCTGTTCACTTCACTTAGAACTAAATCAATTTGCTTTAGAGTTCCCCAAAAGGTGCTACAAAACAGCCCATAAGTTCAGTCCTAAATGTCAAGGTGGCCCAATTTGCTCTACTTTTTAGTGCATTCTTTGTGTTTCCCTAACGTTTAGAGGTCAAAGGCTGAAGAGATGACCACTTAAGGCCGCCTATCAGCCCATCAGTACCATGTCATAATTCGTATCACCCACCCCTCATTGCATTCCCCATTGTTCCTCACATACCTTGTCACTTTCCATTGCCATTCCCTATCACCATTGCTCTCCTTATGCCTAGCCCATTTGCCCCTCACTCCTTCATCATTCTTAATGGCATTTTCTGTCATTCCTCATAACTCTTTTGTGTTGTAGTTGCCATCCTCCTCATCATTGTTACCTTTGGGTAGTTTCGTCACAAGAATCAATGCCCTTGACATTCCTTGCCATCCTTTGTTGAAAAAACACGTGTGACCAACCAACCATATTGCCTTGCCCCACTATCCATCACATGTAAGTCATGAGCCATAACTTGAATTATGGTGTTCTCTTTAGATTCTGAAGTAGGAGAGTGGTTGTTGCAACCCTACATTTGGGTTCACCACCAAGGTTGGGGGCATGACAAGAAAATAAGGTTAGGAATGAGGCCAAGGCACCTCTTGATTCAAACACAATGTGTGGGAGAGTGTGAAAAAGCAAGTCCCAACCTTTTCAAGTCAATTTTCATTTTGGGAGTTCAAAGTCCCAAAATGTTTCAAATATTTGAATCAAGGTTTTTAAAAAAATTCCTAGACTCTCTTCACATTATGAAAAGATTTAGAAGAATATTATATTAAAGTGGGGTTGCATTCCTAGAACAAAGACTTGTAACACACATTATGGTCATTTGGAAGGTTGAAAGTCAAATGGTCAAAATTACTCATCATGATCATTTAATCATTTGAAAGAAGATTCAAATCAATTCCGATTGAGGTTGATACACCTTTGGAAATTACTTATCCAAGGCTACAATTTTTCTCTTCAATTTGTTTTATTTAGAAGCAAAATTAAAAAATTATGAATTCACAAAATGGCAAATAGGTACTAAAATCTAGAAGTTTAAAAAGTTAAAACCATGACATTAAATAAATGACTATAACACTATGAATTATGAATCAAGACACTAATAAAAATATCAAACTTGACAAATTCATTATGCATTATGACCATCACATGGTGATTCAAACAAAAATATAAAACATGACAAATTAATCATGGTAAAATTTGTAAAATATCACATGAAGGCACTACTACTAATTCAAGTTGAAACTTGTGTTAGAATGTTGTATAATGGGTTTTATGTGCATTGCTTATTGAAAGATTTGTTGGCATTTTTAGAACTTTTCATTTCCCCCACAATCAAATTTTTAAACATTGCATAGGTTTCAACTTTCTAATACGCATGTGATTGGACATGGTGTTAATAATAAAAGCAAAGTAATCCATGGCTAAAACAAAATGATATTGCAAATTTCAAATTATTGATTTTAATGCAATGGATTTTGAAAGGGCCATGATTTAATACTTATAGATTATTAAGGCTTGAGAGTTGGTAATTAGTCAATTTTACTAAACAAGTGTATTATTGTAAGTTGTAACTTCAACATTTGGAATTTTTACCTTGATAATTTCATGTTCATTGAAATAGTAAACTCCTTATGCAATTATTACCAACTCAATCAACTATATGTAAATATTGAAAATTAATGTAAAATGGTGATTGGAAATCAAACACTTGCATGCCATGAACACATATCATGTACATTCATGATGATATATGTATGTAATTTCGAAAAAAATGTGGATTCACAATTCAACATTGTTCCCATCTCTAAAAAATCAAAATGAAAAGTCCCCAAAACAAAATGCTTATCGCCTATGTATTATTATGTAATGAAGGTGTATTAAATTCTAAACACCAAAATTATTGTATTCAAATGGAAGATTTTTAATATCTATGTATCATCTTCTTATAGGTATTTATTAACAACTTGCATGGTTGATGAGATTGTTATTTGCCTTAACCATGGTGTGTTTCTTTGTGGCATTTGGATTACCCAATCCATCTATAACATCATAAGCATGTCAATTGCATTTCAACAGCCATGAAAAAATAGGTCAAATGTACAAGAAGCAAAAGATTTCAATTGTGTATGGATTGGAAGCTTGTGTGATGGTCTTTCAATGATCCAATCATGATATTAAAATTTTAGGGCTAGCTAAGGGACTTTTGCCATGCTTTGTTTTATTACCCTTTGTGCATTTGCATACCTTTCTTTCCAATCTTCATGATCACCAAGGTACTCCAACTTGATGGTTGTTGACAATTCATCAAATAAATTATTCCCCAATCAACAATGTTGACAAATATTTGATCATGATCCACAAATGCATGCAAAAATATGTTTGAAAAGGGCATTGTTTGAATGAGTGCTAAAGCCAAAGGTGCACAATGTTGTTGATGCAACCAAAAAATTTCCAAATCAAAAGGAAGCCCAATTTGTTTGTCCTCAACTTTGACCATCAATTCATCCTTTAGTAAGCCTTATGAAAAGCAAGAATCCATATTCACCATATTCTTTTTTAAAACCCTAATTCCAAAGAGGCATGAAGGAGATTGGATTTCAATGTTGTCATGAACTTAAGTGTAAGATAAATCTTGATGATTCCAAAATCCAAGGTGATCAATGCTTAAACCATAAATCTTCATTATTTCATCTTGTGATGGTGGTTTCATAGTCATCATTTGACTCCTTGCACACATAATGCATATAATCCTCCCTTGAATATAAGGGGAAGGATTTTTTGTTCTCTAACACAACAAGCTTAAAATTTATTACATTTTGTTTTTCCAAAATGAGTGAATGCACACAAAGGTGGCTCACTTTTTGAGTCATGGTGCCCATTTTTGTAGAATGCCCTTTCTTTGGACACCTATAATGAATAACAAAACTTATCAAATTGTGAATTTGAAATTAATTATACATTAACAACTTGATTATAAAAATATTTATACAATTTTTTTTCAATAAAAATACATTCACTTTTTAAATACATGAATATGGATTGGTCAATAGACTAGAATGGTAGAAAATAAAAAGGTTCATACTGAATTCCATTCCAAATTAGTGACTCAATATAGGGTATAACATCATAATAATTTTTTATATGAAAGTCTTCCTTCAAATATCATAATCAAAATTTATTAAAGACTTTTGAATAATCAAAATTGAGCCATATTTTAATAAGTCCCTAACATAGTTATATTTTTTTTCAAATTTCTTTTTTTTTCCTAAAGGTGTATATTATGGAATATGTAGGCGGGCTCCTATTAAAATGGACTTTATTGCCATTGAACCCATGGTACCAAAAAATTCAAATATTTAACATTGTAGAATGGACTTTTGTGGATTCTTATTTTTTCAAAAAATGAACCACCTTAGAATACATACACTCAAATAGACTTGCCAATAAATTACAATAAATACCACCTTTTTGGCGTGTAAATAACAATTGTTCCAATGATAAATTGAGGTTTTACCTTTGGATGGATACATAACACACATGTATTTGATTTTGGATATTTTGGGTTCATATTGACAATTGAGACATACTACCTAAACACATTCTTCAAAACCAAATGCATGTGTGTTATGTACACGTAGATCCAAAGTTAATGCCCCAATCTATCATTGAAATTATTGTTTATGTACATGCTAGAAAGATGGCATTTGTTATTGGTTTTTGGCAATATAATAACCCAAAACCTTTTAAATATTGGTTCTAACCCGGTTGTTTGACCTAAGTTTCAAGAACCTAAATGTGTCATATGACATAATGTTGAAACTTCATTGTTCAAAATTTGATTATGTTTTTTTTCAATCAGTTTCATTTTACATTCAAATTACTATGTCTGATCAAATGCATAATTAAACAGAAGTCAAACCATAGAAAGCCACATGTTGTGCATGACTTGTTGGGACAAGTCATGTTACATGATTCCATCATCTTTCATGATTTTATTTCAACTTGCCATTAATCTCATGTATAGTAGAGCTTTTACACTATGAACCGATTGTTTCATTGGTGAATCACATGTATGTTTGCATTTTTGTACATGATTTGTGATTCGTGAGGACAAATTATGTGTGCACTAAATCCCCAAGGAGGGGGCCATTCCCAAAACAAGGGGTTTCGGATGAGGTGGGAATTGAATAATTTAGCTTCATAATTTTGAAGCCTTTACCCATAAAACACACTTAAAACATTACCATAAACTTAAACAAATGTAAATCACTAAGCATAGAGGGTGGGTTCTTAGTTCTCACACCTATCCCTTAAAAGTGGGAGGAATGTTGCACACATGAATAGGCAAAACATCACTCCCATTCTCAAGTTTTCTAGGAGGGATATTTAAAGATACAAAGTACGCTCCAAACACACTAGAAAATTCTCTAAATTCTCTCATTTCTTGTCTTGTTCCACATAATAATGATAATGAATGAATGAATGATTTAAAGAAAAAAAAAACTTTCCTCACAAATGTAAATATTTATCTCTCCTTTGTTAGAAAATCAGAAAAACTTCACCAAACCTTACTTGTTCATGTTTAACTGTAGCCAAAAAAAAAGAAGGAGGGAGGTGTATACCCTAGTACCTTGGCCAATTTGACACTAATTATATTATTTTCAGAAATGTTGAAACTTTCAAAAATTATTTCTTTCAAATCAAAAAATATTGTGAAGGATAATAGTGAATATTTAGGAATATTTCATTTGTTGAAACGATTTTTTCAAAATTAATTAATTATTCGATAGACATGTGTTGAAATGGCCAAGGTACTACAGTATATCTCAATTCATCTCTCTTTTCCTGAGTTTAACTCACAGAAAACCAACACTTTATTGATAAAAAAAATTTGCAAACTTTTTTTTCTCACATAACCACATCATCTACACAAAATATTGTGCAACGCTCCTTTATTCCCCCAACAACACTACCACAACAAAAACTACTACCTAATTTTAATCAAAAGGTCTAAATTATCAAAGAAACATGGTAATGTTGCAAAGTTTTTTCAGATCTGTTTATCAAAGAACCTACCCTGAGCTATTGGTTCCTTCATGATACCCATTAGTTCACCTCCCATCCTAGGGCCTAAACCCTAAACCCACTAGTGCTTTCAAAAACCCAAGGGAATGGGAGGTGTTTAACAAAATCAAAGAATTACCCAACACTACACTGAATGCCAATTTTAATGTCTCCAGCAAGAACCACAGAGGTCCCCCCATGAGCATTGAATTCAGTTCCTATCCTTTTGTTGTCAAGTTTTAAAATCCAATGTCTGCTACAAAAACACTTCTGACACTCCCGAAATTTTCATTATTTACACAAACTTGAAACCCAACCAAGAGTTAAGTTAAACCATAGTAAGAGTAATCTTGGCCAGAGTGAGCCACGAGGTGGCCAAGGTTAACCAGCACCCACATTGGTAGTACTTTTACCTTCTTGAGTGAGGCCTCTTAGTGACCATATCAGCCGCCCTAAAGAATGTTAGATTTTAACTCAGAGACCCTGATTTAGTCAGAGCATGGGATATTTCTAATATTTTAGAAATAATTTAATTGAATTTGAGATTTTTACCACGGTTGACATAGGTTTTTGCATAACTGACTTAACCCAACATGGGTGCTTGTTCACCCAAGGTCCCACTAGGCCACCTTTGCACCATGAAGTTTTTTCAACACCTTGGCCCTCCACACATCCAAACAGGAGGAGATTTTAGTGATCCTGCAAAAGGGTTAAGACTCATGAGTCATAAACCTCAAGAGTTGGAAAAGCTTGATCTCTATAATGGGGTCAACCAAAGTGTATGTATGCATGTATGTATGTATTTAGAATCTCAATTTATTATAGGATTTGGCCAGTTTCATCCCTCTTCAAAAAGATGCTGAAGTTCTATGCTATAAGTAAGACCCATTAAAACTGCTTTTAAGGTCCAAACTCCCCCCCCCCCCAACTAACACAACAAAGCACATTAAAGACTCATGCATCACAAGTATATTAATGGGTAGCTTTTCATTTCATCACAAACAAGCAAGTGTGGGGTGCGAGTCTTGAGAGAAACTGGGCATTAACTTAGCCTTGGATTCCTTCTGTTTTCCTCATCAAGTCTGGGGAGTCAAGGCAGAAAGAAGACTAAACACCAGTGCTGAGCGGGTATCAGAAATGGTCCACCAAACTCATGAGCTCATGAACATATCAAATTTCACAAATCAAACAAATGAGTGGTTAATGTATTCTAGAATCAATATATTGCACAAATGAGCACATGAGCTAACATGGACTCACAATACCCGACACAATCCAAACTGGGAATAAGTCATCACTCTCACTCCTATATTGTACTTTATTATAATTCCTCGTGGGGATTACAATGAAGTGATCATTTTTTTAAGGACTATTAAGTGAAGTCCCAAAACTACGACACCATGTGTCCTCATTTTGTGGAGTGTCATAACTCTTTGAAATTAATTTCAAATTCAAGATCTAAAAGTTCATCTTATAACCCTTGGAAACAACTTTTCTTATTTAATTCCAATATTTTAAATTTGACTTAATTTGACTCTTCAAATTGTCATTTCAATGGTTAGGGATCATTTTGACAATTCGACTTTTGACCTTTAAAAGGGACATAATTAGTGCTACACATTTTTTATTTTAACGTGCAACTTTGTTTTATTGTATTCTGTTTTAAGACAATTCCAACTATCTAATGATTCAATTTCGATAAGCTTTGGAATTCAAGACACCTAAGAACCTTTTGACATGCAAAGACAAGTTTAACTCAAGAATCTTGGCAATGTTATATTTTGACTCCCACACACTCCCACTTCATGTGGGATTGCATTTGAACATTTTTACATTCATTCCATGTCTTGGTCTTTTATTCATCGCGATCATAAAAGAAGCCTTTTGGTTTCCTTCATCGAATGAAGGAAACTTTATTGTCTACCCCAAGAGTTAGTCATGCACCAAAATTAAATTCACAACACATTTTTTTAAAAGGAACTTTTTAAAAGTTTTTGCCATCATGTCCAACCTTTCCTTTTCCTTGTTTTGCTTGTTTTTTTATCCTGTTGCAACATCTCAAATGTAGTTGGTTAATTAAAACTAACAAGTCATAGTACTGACTTGTTACAATCTACACATATGTCATATTACATAACAAGGTAATAGAAAATGAACAAGGCAAAGTCTTAGAGTTAACCATTGAAGTGTTCAATCACATTCAAATGAAGAAGGGGCTAACATTTGCAAAAATATGTTGAAGGCGCATAAGAACCAACATCAACATTATAATTGATTTGATTAACCATGGGCATTGAAAGAACTCCACTATCTTTGATCATTTTTTATTTCACCAAAAAATTGCATTTTGTTATTATGTTTGCCAAATTTATGAGATTTTGATCTATGATTATCGAATTGTTTCCAACAAGGGTGGGGCTTTTTGCTACTTCATTTGTTTGAAGTATTGGTTTGTGTGTTATTTTCGAATTTGAAACGATTTCAAAGTAACTATTAAAATTAAATTTTTAATAAATTGGGGCAAGCTCTTGGTATTGTCGGATAGCCCTTAATGACCTAGATTTCTTGGAATCAATTTCTTAAATTTGAGACCTATGGTGGGGGAAATGTTGAATTTTAAGTATATATTTTATTAAAAATTAATTTAAAGCTTAAAATTTTTTTTTCACAATTGAATTCTATTTTCAAATCTTGTTCACACTTGGGCCAACAATATGGCCACATTAATCTATCTATTCAAAAAGGTAGCTTGTTTCATTTATTTTGTTTGTCATGTTAAAATCTCCCCAACCACAATGCCCCCCATGTCACTATTTATACAATTGGAAAACCCTCAATGAATAGGGGTGTATCGAAGTGATTTCATAATGTTGAGATTTACAATGCAAGAGTTCTTGAATATTGGTCATCTATTTCGATAAAAAAATCAATAGAATCAAAGTTTTATGTTTTACAAAAAAATTTGCACACTTTTCATACTATTGGAAAGTGCTCAATGAATCGGATTTTATGAAAATAATTTCATAAATTTTAAACCTAAGGTGCAAGAGATATTGAAATTTGAGTTTAAATATTTTCCATTGAAAATTCAATTAGTTGGGTGATGATTTCACACATGAACCAACATCATAGGCCACATAATTGGAATATAAATTCAAATTTTAAATTTCAATGAAAGCTAGATTTTAAATTTAGGCTAAAAATGGTGTACCATTTGCTCATTGGGGGGGGGTCATTCTTCCTTGGTTCCCAATGTGTTCCCATCCGATTCCCAATATATTTTCCAACATGTTTTCCATAACACCTTACTTTTATCCCATATGTTTTGGCAAATGTTGTCGTGCTTTCAACTATATAAATGAACCAAAGGAAAGGATTTCTATATTTCAAAATAAAACCTTTTATTTCGGGGAGTCTCCAATTTTTTTTTTTGTTATGAATGATGGGCCAATCAAATGGGCTTGTTGCAATAAATAAATAAACTTGGGAGGCACCTTGTCTAATTAATAAGAAAGGTTGCATACTCCCCCTTTAACTTGGGTGTAAGATTACATAACTTTGGAAAGCCTTGAAGGTGTCCACTAATGTGGAAGGCTTCATGGTTGGACAAGGTGAACTAGCACCCACATTGGTACCTTCACCTTCTTTTATTTATTGAGGCTTCTTAGTGGCCATATTAAGCTAAAAAAATGTTAGATTTGAAACCAAAGACCCCAATTCAATTTAAGTGTGGGATATTTTTAATATTTAGAGATAATTCAAATGAATTTTGGGATTTTAACCATGGTACCAATGTGGGTGCTAGTTGACCCAAGGCTTCATTTCACAATTCACTTAAGTTCATTTTTGGACCCCAAAAAGGGGGGGGCAGGGTTTAATTGTCACCAACCTTGGGTGAAACAGCACCAACACTAGTGCCATGGAAAAAACCCCAAACTTCATATAAATTATCACCCTATGTATATTAATACACTAATATTATAACCTTATCCAAGGTTTAGTAAAAAGGAAACCAAAGGGAAGAATGTCAGGTTCACATGTAAGGGGAAGACCATGGAACCATGTATGATGAAAATCTGCCAATCAAATTATAAAAACCAAAGCACCCCAAAAAAGGGGAATATAAAAAAAAAAATGGAAGGACCCACATCCAAGAAGACAAAAGAATCACCTAAGAAGGTGATTCACAAGGTGAACATCAAATTCTCGAACCCCCTCTAGTCACAGAAAGCATATCAAATAAGGAAAGCGGAGGACCTCTTGAAAGGACACCTAACCTAAAAGAACCTTCGCCTACTATAGTAACCCATCTCAAAATAGAGATCATTTGCGTTCACTATAACGTCATTAACACCCTTTGCTTATAAAATGTGCACAAAACTAAGAGAGGAGGGCCTCCACTGCCCTTTGCTCCCCACGCCATGTAGCTCTATATTTGGTTTCACATTTTGAGGAATGTGTTGTAAAAATTACTTTGTGAACTTTGAGTTGTAACCTTCTAATACTTTATTTGTATACAAACCCCAAACCTAGGGAGGATGCAAAGGTACAAAAAGAACAGATCAAAGTTCATGCAAGTGGACTATTAGTTAGTGGTTTAAGAATTAAAAAGATAGAAATGTCCTTAACTTATCTACCAACCACTAACAACAAGTTAAATAGCAAGGATGGGAGGTGAGTCTTGAAGCAAGGGAAATTGAAAAGTAGTAAGGTTATCATCATCATTCATTTCAAATTGAAGGATGTTTGCATCCTTAGCTCATCTACTAATTGTTTACAATAAGTTAAAAGTGGAGATGGGAGGTGGGTCTTGCAACAAGGGAAATTAAGGAATAGCTAAGGTTATTTAGTTTAAATTGAAGGATGTTTGCATCTTTTGTAATATTATGGATATTCTTTACTGAAAATAAGTAACAAAAACGGAAATGAAAAAGCCTTTTGACTTTTTTAGGTTCCAAATAACATTAGCACAATCATGTATAAGAATGTAACTTATTTTTTTTGCTTAAATAACAATACCTCAATTGCCAAAGGAATGAACTAATTAATTGGGTGATAGTTGCAATAATTGTTTTCCTTTACTTGAACTACTTTTGAACTTTAAGAAACATTTCCTATTTAAACTATTGTTGGTCTAAACATTTGAACTTGCTATTGTATGGTTCCATGCCAAATTCATTCATTGTTTTTTATATAGGTGGTCAAGGGTTCAAAACTACTCACAAGGAATAAAACAAGTAGAATAATTCCTCTTCCTTCTCAATAATACATGTCTCCTCATCATGAAGACTATGCATGTGCAAAATTACTTGAAATGTGGTACCAATACCTTTTATTGGAATCAAGGTCATGCTTGGTTCTATTTCATATGGTCTCATATTCTAATATTCAACATAGATTTTTGTGGAATCAACACAACTACCTTAAATTTCTTAGGTGTCTTTGGCTTTGAAATTTGAATGCCAATTTTCTACCACATCCACATGGTGAATGATTTAAATCTACTTAAAATCAAAGAGAGGTCATTTTTCAAAACATAGAAATGATAATTTTTCAATTAAGATAATTAAAGATCTATTGTCATAATTAAGGAACCATGTCAAAACAAAGTGTCATCATGTGCACTAATCTATTGTTGTCGTGACAGTTTGCAAAGCAGAAAAATTTGAAACCTATTTTTCTCTTCCTTTAGCCATTGTTGAATCCCAAAAATAATTTGTAGTTTTTGTTTTCTTCTTTTAGCCATTGTTGCATCCTATAAAAAAAAACTTTGAGCCTCTTCTTCCCTTCTTTGGCTATCATCAAATCTCAAAAAAAAAATCTTCTTTAGGAAAGTTACAACTTTTCTTCTTTTTTTTCTAACCATCACCAATTCCCATGAAAAAATGTGTGCAGCCTCTTCTTCTCTTCTTCTAGACATTGTTAAATCTCACAATTCTTTTTTTGCAACCTTTGATTCTAACCATGGCCAAATGTGACAAAAAAAAACACCTATGACCTTTCTTTTCTTATAAACATTGCCGAATCCCATAAAAAAACACGCACCTTTGAATTCTAACCATAGCCAAAGATCACGAAAAAAAAATCATGAGGAAAAAATTGAAACATACAAAAACATGATAGTGTTGCAAAAAACCACACCTAAATTGAAACAATGTGTACTTTTATTTCATTCAATGTTCAAGCCTTTTTTGGCATGTTAATGTTTCACCATTCTCAAATTGTGGTGAGCTTGGAAATTCTCTAATTCTTATGTGATTTCCATATATGCTTCAAAGGTTAAATCTCTTCTCAAGTTTGCTACATTTGTTCCATCAAAAAAAGCTTAGATTTTGGTCTCACTCATCTTCAATAATATGTTAAGAAGAATCACACAACACATCATGAAATTAAAAATTGCATTTATTTGCCACAACCTAATGGGTTTTGAATGAGAGCAAATTCAGATCGTAATATCCAAAACATTTATCTACATCCTTTCTTGCACTTATTTGCATCTTTGCAAAGTCTTGCCTCTTCTCATCTTGAAGTTCATGTATGGTTTTACACAAAGCAAGACCATGGACAAGATACCATTCATTAATAGATAGTTTCAAGGGTAGACATTGCCATTCACTTTGAACTTCAAATCATTATCTACCCCATTATCATATTTGCAACCATTGGTGATTAGTCTATTACATTAATGTCATTATTGCCACCCAAAAGCCCAAAAAATGCATGTCATATCCAAAGAGATTGGTTTGTAATTGCCTTAAAAAATTATGGCCTTTTTTTCATTTTTGTTTTGAAATACCTTTGCTATTTACCAAGGCAATTTTTCCATGTATAATGCATATAATCAAGGCTTGCAAACATGCTTGGAAATCCACTATTTGCATCAATTTTCAATTGGTCTTTTATGTATACCTTTGTGGGTTTTTTAAAACACCTAACATGCACAAACCATTTTGTGCATTCCATTATCATACTTTCAGCAAATTAACAATATTCATTTACTACATCAACCCTTATTGATATGCAATTGTGGATTTGTGGATTGAAGACAGCCCAAGCTTCCATGTGCAATCTTTTTTTTGTAAGAAAAAAATCATAATCACAAACAATTTGCAATATTTTCATAAAATGTTCACACCTCATTTTATATTAACATTTTTTTTTTCATTTTACATTAATGAAAGAGAAAAATAATTCAAAACCATATGTTCATGCTTGGGAGTTCCCCCTTTCTTGGCAAATTCTTAATGTGGCCCACCTTGCTATTATCATGTTTACACCCTTCATTTTCAAAAGTTTGAACAAGCTATTATAAAGCTATTTATAAAAACATTTATTTCTTATTGTCATCATTAACAAGCTGAGCAAGCAATGTCTATTTGCATTCATCAACCATTCTCTCTCCATGCACACACAAAAAAAACACAATCAAAAGCTCCCAAAGCTTCATGGTGATCTTACATTTTGTGTGATTATAAGGCCAATTGCTAATGACTGTATTGCTCAAATGACATTTTCATGACAAGGTTTGGCAAAGGGGTTCACAATCTAATTTTTTATGCGTGTTTGTAGGTGATTGGTGGAAATGTTTTAAAAATCAAGTCACATGTAAGTTGCTAAATCATTATTTTTTGGAGGTTTGTTAATGAAATTATTGGAGAATAATTTTAAAAATAGTGTAATAACCTTAATATGTGCAATGAATCATTAAATTAAATTATCATCCTTCTACCATCCACAAATGATAAACCCTATTTTTCCTTTAGTATTTGCAAATGACACTTGTAATAAATATGTTAAATGACAATAACTAGTTTGGTAGCTATCACCTATGAGTGAACATGCAATAATTTGATCTGGTGGGATCTAATGGAATGAAGGGAGGACCCACTCCAAAACTATGGAATCTTTTAAGTTAGGTAGTCCAATAGGTATTGTTATCTCACGTGCTAATGTTACTTTGTCAACAAAAAAAAACAGTGATTGAACAACTTACATGTTAGTTGAATGTTAATAAAAGGCCTCAATTAGGATGGAGGTAAGGTAAACAGGCCGGTGATTAAACATTTAGTGTGTTAGTTAGTTCTAAATCTTATTGGGTGCCTCCTTTGTTTTTTGTGATTGGAGATAAAGTGTAGAGGAGTAGAAGGTGCACCAACACCCTTTAAATTGTATAAATCAAATCAAAATCAAGGAAGTTATGCCCTTTTAAAGATCTAGTGATTAAAAATGACAAAAAATCTTTGAACATATTGAGCTCAAATGAGTTTACTTACTCACCTATAACCAAACAAGGATATCTTCTCTTCTGGACATCTTTTGTCCTATCATCATATTAGATGAAAGTCTCAAACCCACACATTTACAAAATAATCGTTTAGTTTTGAACGTGTGGCCAAGATTTTTACAAAAGTTAGGGTTATGATTCAACGATAATGGGAGTAGAAGCTCCCATTCACCAAACCGTTGCAAGTTTATGGGCACGGCAAACTCGTTATACGTCAGTGGGTGTTGAATTTTTTGGATACCCATCACCAAGAAACATGGCTCCACGTTAGGCGTTGGTTTTCCATTATGAAAAATTACATCCACTAAAACCACATTACCTTACAACTAAAACTAAAAAAAAACTCATATACAATTTTTATGCAACTATCCCTTGGGTATTACAACTAGTATGTAACTATCCCTGTAAAAATGCGATGTATTAATAAATAAATTGTAATGTTAGAAAATCAATTAATCGTATTATAGTTATAAGTGAGTTGAAAACGAGTTTTCTATATGGTAATTTATATACATTGTACATACATATGTAGTCAACCATGTTTGACTTTTTCAAGAGTTACATTATAGTTACACATGGCAACTATTTTAGAACTATTATAAATGTGTCATTAAGGCAACAACTATGTTGCAATTAGTGTACAATGTACATACATGTAATCATGCCATTTGTCCACATTTCCACCACCCATTATGGGATACATTTACAACTAATTTTCAATTATGATTCCCATTGGTACAATTAGTATGGCCACTAATGCACCACTACTAAAGTACTATTGTTCAATTATGTTATGATTATAATACAACTACTCATAACTTAATAAGGATACATATTCATCAGTTATTTATATTTTCATCATATGCGTTTCATTTTTAGTGATATAAAATGTTATGGGAATGCAACCTCAAGTTTTAGAAATCATATTTGAAGTGCAAAGGAAAATGAATAATGAAAAATAACAAAAAGACAAATAAGTTTTCCAACTTACAAAACACGTTTTTTTTTCCCTTTTTTCCCTCTTTGGACCCCTCTTACTTTCAAACCTCATAATTTTCTTATTTCTTATTCATTTTAAACGATTTAAAATGTTATAAGAATGTCACTTAAAGTTCTACAAATCATCTTTGAATTCTAATAACAATAGAACAACATACAAGGAATTTTTTTGGTGTTTGGGAATTGGTCTTTGTAACATTTGGTGGTTTGTTTTTTTTAGTTTTTGACCCCCTCTACTTTGAAAGGCCATAACTTTTTCAATTCTATTACGTTTTTGACAATTTTAATGCACTAGATGTGCCAAGAGGAAAGGTTCAAATTTTTTTAAACACAAAAAAAATTTGTGCTTTCCCCTTGGATTTGACCTACCTTGAATGCTTAAGTGTTATAATTGAACTCAATTTGCAACTAATGAACAACTAAAAACTTTAACCCATATGTTTTGTCTTTGAATCCCATACTATAAACAATGTAAAGAAGGTTTTTCCTCTTATGTTCTCACATTAAAATGCATGTGTCATTTTTAGATGAGTTTTTAAAAGTTTAACCCAAAGGCAAAACATAAAATAAAAAATAAAATTTCATGGCTATTTTTTAGTGCACTTAGTCTTGTGTTTTCCTACTTATTTACCTACCTAGGTAAGTAAGTCCTACTTTTCTACCTACTTACATATGGTTATGTATGACCTACCTAACTATTAAAATAATTTATTTTTTTGAAATAAAATTAATATACCATATGGAATTTTTTTAATGTGCCACATGTCACAATCTCAAACCATCATTAACAATCATAATGGACAATGGAGATCAATATTTCAAAAAAAATTATGTTAAAAAATCTTCATAATGCCATGTGTTAGATTTTAATAGATGTATGATAATTAATGACGTTAGCATAACATCATGTGTGCAGTTATAATGGAGTTGCATACTAGTTGAAAACAAGTTGTTTTGACTAAGTTATAATGAGTTGCACTATATATATAATGAGTTGCAACTCAACAACTCATGTAGCTTGTCCGTTAGCACTCATAGCATATAAATACAACAATTTACAAATGTCCTTTGCAACTCAAAATTTAGTTGTAAGGCCAATTACAAAACACCTTTTTTTTTCATAGTGTTTTTATATAGTCGTGAAGTAGAAACATGAGTTTTTTACTCCCATTTTCTACCACAATGATGGTTCTTGAAGGTTCGATACTAATAAACGTTAGTTTTCTTAGACATTTGTCACTAAAAACAATGGGTGTAGGTTTTCTTAAAGGTTTGTAACTAGGAAGAAGCAATAAGCAACGCATCACATGTTAGATGACAATGTCACCAAAAAAAAAACACGCCAGTAGGAATAACACATCACTAGGAAGAAGATTTAATTGAGCTCGTTTGAATGTTGTTGCAAATTTTGGTTGTATTTCATGTTCTTGAAACTTTTAGCTCCAAGCTCCATCATTATTTTAACCTACTTGAATTAATGTTGTTGCAAATTTTGGTTGTATTTCGTGTTCTTGAAACTTTTAGCTATAAGCTCCATCATTGTTGTAGCCTACATTAGTCTTTTAAACATGTCTTTGAATTTTGAGCTCAAAATTTCAATGTTGTTGAAGTTTATTCAAGTTGTATGGACATGTTTTTGAAACTTTCACTTTGAAACACCATCATTGGTATGGCTTGTGCTAGTCTTCTGGACATGTTTTTGAAATGTCGAACTCAAAATTTTAATATTATTGAAGCCTATTTTGGTCTTTCGATATTTTTGGTGTTCTTGAGGTGCTTCTACTTGATTCACGCTCTAATGATCCTAGATTATGTTCTCCTCTAGTTTTGGTTATGGTCCTAGTGGTGACCATATGTATCCTTTTTATTTTATCATTAGAAGGCAATAACCTTATTGCTCAATGCCCTCCTGCTTGTTGTTTAGCCTGTGTTCATTGCCTAGCTTGTTGTTAAACCCAAGTTGTGCATCCAAGAGTGGCACCCATGTACCTACGTGGATCTATTCATAAGCTTGCTTAAAAGGTTCGATAAAATCTATCATCGACCTCTTTGATAGCCATTGGAGTCCAAGCTACAATAAATGTTTATGCTCTTTTTGTTTTCTTTTTCCTTTTTTAATTTCTTCTGCAACCACCTTGTCCATAGTTTTTTTCCTTAGAATGTTTAGATATTCAGCAAAAATCACAACATGTGACTTAGAGTAATCAACTAATGGTTTTTTTTCCCCTTGTGCATTTTAGAGGTAAATGAGGTAATGAAAGAAAATTGTGTAACCTCATGGCTTCTTGAATAAGATTTGGAGGACTTTGAGTTTCCTACACCATCTCAAGAGTAACCTCATCTAGGTTTACAATCTCTTCTAGTTGCTCTTCTACCACAATAGGGCTTTGAGACATGTCTACATAGTAATGTTGGTCAAATTTTAACATGTTGGTAGGATGATTTTCAAGTGTTGTTTGATGGATTGATGTTTCAAATATATGGAGAAGTTTTACAACAATAGATTCCTCCCTCCATTGTTAACTTTGATTTTTTCCTTGCCAAGTTGTGAAAATTTGCAACAAAAAAATAATAATAATACATTTTTCTTGGGTGAATTTTCAGACTATTACTACAAAAAAAAGGTGGGGGTGCGACAAGTACAAAGGGATTGTCCATAAGAAAACTTCGCCAAATTTGGTGAGAGGTAAAAAAATGAAGTAAAAAAAGTTGGGATTTTCCCTATATAAACTAGGGTCTTCTTGGAGCCTATTTTTCTTAATATGACAATTTCACATTTTTTTCTGTCATGATGTGGGGTAGTTCAGACTTGGGCCCATGTTTTTGTCCAAAAAAAACCTTTTGTATGCCTTCAATTAGCACCTTGCTCTTTTTTTTTCTCGTCAAATTGCAAAAATTTGCGACAAAAATTCACTAGAGTCCAACAATGAATAAATGGCTAGATATTATCGTGACTTTTGGTTCCCACGTGATTTGACCATCTCCACCACTAACCTTCAAATTTTCCCAGCAAAACATAAAATGCCGTAGAATTTGTAGTTCAAGTTAAACTAGTCCATGGCAACCATGCCGCACCACAACCATCAAGCTTCATTAAATTGTTAAACCTTTTTGTAATTTTTTTGTCCAGAAACAATGGGCATTTCAACTTTGTTGTTGTTGTTGCAATTTGCTCGTCCAATAGTTGCAAAGGAATCTCAAGAAAATAAAAAAAGGGGTTGAAAAAGAATGTCTTTAAAGTGCAAAGACAACAAAGCATTGTCCAAAGAGCTTGAGCTTCAAAACATACCAAACACTTATGGATTTGACAAAACATCGACCGACCCCTTTCACTTTGACAGGGTCTTGCTCAATCCTTTATGGATTTGAGCGTTTTTGTATGGATTTGGATGCTCCAAGTGCAGGGCTATAAAATCTTTTTTAGCTCCACGAGAAATGGAATAATGACCACAGAGTTATAGCTCTCCATCCTCAAGTGTTTGGTGATGGAGAGTTCTTCCCTACTTCACAAATTTGAAAAAAAAACAACATAACAAAAACATAAGACAATTTTCATAATTTTTGCAATTTTAAATAAAACTATCTTGAACATTTTTTTTTTTGAGAATTGTCTTATGAGAACTGCCTTTAAAAACTGCCAGTAGAAATTTTGTAAGAAGCAACCCTAGTGAAAACTGGCAAGGATCTTTTTTTTCACATATCTAAAACCACATAGGTTCTTAAGTCTCAAAAAAAAACAAAAACAATAAAAAAGGAGTCGGGCATGTTCTTTAAAACCCTTCCAAAAACTGGAACCATCAGTTCTCACAAAAGGCCAACATTGGTACAAAGGGGTATTTTTTTGGGGAAAAATGGGCCCAAGTCGCCACATCATGAGGTTAAAAAAATTTGAAGTTGCCATATATAAACAATAGGCTCCAACAAGTCACCACTTTGTAGGGGGGAAGCAAAAAAATTCTATTTCCCTCTTTTTACCTTTCACCAAAGTTGGTAGGCTTGAAATATGGGCCTTCAACTATTTTAAGCACTAAATTTTTTTGATTGTCAAAGAATGTGGACTCTCCAATCACCTAACTTAAATCACAAAAACAATTATGATCTACTTTCGACAATTTAAGGAGGTGGGCCAAATCAGTCTAAGTGATTGTTGCCAAATTTCATTTCCAAGCTTGGTCTACAGCAAGTGATCAATACTAACTTCCATACTTGTGCAATAATGCAACCTAGATTTAAAACAATTAGTAATTGAAATGTAAGACTAATTGATAAGACAAACAGAGTTAATCAAAGTAACTGCAATAACCGGCAATAAAATCAAAACAAACGACATATTAGCCTAGACTCATTTGAGGTGGACATATGCACAAAAAGTGTGGATTGCAATCAAATGGACTAAACAAGCATGGACATTGTATAGCCTTACATTTTTTAATTCAACCATTCAAATCAAGCTTTAGCATGTGAATTAACTTCCCTCTATTGTCACCAATATATGTAGCTTCCAATTTCACACACATCCATACTTAATCCAATCTCAAACACAAACTATCGATGAACTTAAAAGGTATTCATCATCCAATTACATGTGTTAAGTTGCATTGGACTTCATGCCAAAATGGAAAGCATATTCATATGCATGCCAATATTTTCAAGTCAATGCAATATAATTAGTGTCGAAATGGCCAAAGTAGTAGCCCAATTACTTCGGCCACCTCACTAATTATATTATTTTCGGAAATGTTAAAGTCTTCAACTTTTGTTTTCTTTCAAAGAACAAAAACTTGTGAAGGAAAATATCAAAGATTTTCAAGGGTATTCTATTTGTTGAAATGAAGTTTCAAATTTAACTAATTATTCAATAGACACTTGTTGAACTTGCCAAGGTACTACAATAATTTGAAGGCTTTATGTTTTAATAAAAGTCTCACAGTTGTAATGAAAGTTTCCAAGAATATTTAGAGATTATGCCCAATAGTTAGATTTTTATTACTAATTTGTATCAGATTGATCTGACCTAGCCAGGGCACATGGACATAATTATAATGCTTTTTGAAATCCTTCACTAGGTTCCCAACCAACAGTTCTTTGTTTTGCAGAATTTTGCATTGCCATAATAACTTTATTTGGACATCTTGGAGGTTTTTGATTTTTCAGTGCAGTTTCAACAAAATTCAGAGTTTTTTTAATATCTGTAATTGTCACTTTTTCAACCTCACAAAGTTGAAAAAGAAAAATCCTTGTTCCAAAAGACATCATAAAGAGGGGTTTTTTTCTTTCCAAATTTTCCAGGTCCAAAAGTTGGCGACAGATGTTGAATTTGCACTAAAAAATATTGAAACTTCCATCTTTTCCTAAATTTGGATTTGCCAAGTTGTCAAAAGTTGCCACAAAAATAAATAAATCACCAATCGTAAGTTTAAATACCCATCCACAAGAATAACCTTTTAGTATGATACATTCCCCCAAAAGCCCACTAAATAGCCATAAATGTTACAAGATTAATTATTCTAAAGTTATCTAACGTATTTCATAAATGTCATCTACCGAATTATAGAAGTGAATGGAACAAAGAATCGACAAGCTAACTCCCAACCCCTTTTGGGCAAAGCAGCATAAAAAACCGTATCTTGTAGATCACAAGCTCTTGTGCTCGATTGTTCAAGGCAATGCAAAGCGGGCCAATATTTTTGCCTCTAAACATCCTTTGAGCTGGCTTTGAACTAGTGTTGACCGGTTATTACTCTTTTTTGAGAACCGGCTAGGTAGGTAATTTTATTTATTTTTCAATTTTGATTGTTGGGTAGTGAATATCAATATTAGAATGTTGGGTCAGTTATCAATATCTTTTGGGTAATAATCATCAGTCATGCATAAGGGTAGGTTATAAAATAGTTGGTTGATAACCGTTGGTTGTCTTCAGTTATAGATTTATTAGAATTATTTTTTTGATTTTTGATTTTATTATTCAGTAATTCTGTTTTTCTAAAAAAACTGTTTAAGGTTTTAGGATTGATAACCTACTTGGATGATAACTAGGTCATCCGGGTAGGTTATCAAAAAAATTGAAAAATCAATACCCTAGGTTATCAATATTAGTTGGGTATTCCAAAAATCAAGAACTTATAGGTAGGTGATAAATACTTGGGTTGATAACCATATCAAAACTCAATAACTGGCCAACACTGCTTTGAACCACCTATGAACGATTTTTTTAATCTTGCCTTGCTCAGCTTTATCCCATTGGGAGTTAGTGCCCGTGATCGGCAAGTGATTACCAAAGGCCTCCATGGAGCCTTAAGGTGATCAACAACGTAACCTATCAAATGCAACTACGTCAACACACTTTCTTGGATGAGCCTCTTAGACAACCCCTTACTTATAAAGTGGTGGGGCTAGTGTCATTAAAGCACATACACTGTCACATAGTTGTGACAAGAAAGGTGTGCTGGATGAAGAAAAAGGAAACGAGCAAGGCCCCCATGGATTGGTGTAGCTTAGTCATTGTAGTTGCACACTGGTAATGCATTGTTTAATAATTATTGGCTAATAGAATATGATGAAAGAAAATAGAATCTAAAGGTTTTTAAATAAAAGGAAAATTGGAATTTAGGATATTGTCTAGAATACTATTGATAAATAAAGGCATATCATGTCATATATGGCATTTAGATGTGCACCAAAATGAAGTTTAAAGTTTCCCTGCTTTTTTATTATTTGTAAGACAAACTTTTTTTTTTGGCAAGAATGATAATTGCTAGCATTGCACAATGTTTGGAAAGCATATTTGGTGTTGTGGTGGACTCTTTTTCAACCATGTTGTCATGCACCTACAAGCAACATACAACATCACACCTAGTAATGAATCCATGTTCATTTACATGCATTTATAAGAATTTCAAAAAAAATAAAGAATGACATTTTGGATTTTTTTAATTTGATTGTTTGAGGTCCAAAAATTGAAACAAGAAAGTCAATTGTAACATTGATGAAAAAACACATACGTAAATGCAACTTTTATTTTCCCATATTGTTGTATGCATGTATCTATATGCATGTAAATCTATATTCATTTCTATTGTGAAATGTTAGAAAGTGTTTGTTTTGTTAATTTATTGATGCAAAGATGTGATGCAAAGTTTTAAAGATTTGGGAATATAGGTATTGAAATGGAATTTGGGTGTTTGCAAGATATTGTGGTTAAATTAATTATCTTCAAAATGCAAGGTACAAAATCATTTGGAGTAAGTTTCTTATTATTTTCAAATTCTTTCTATTTGTGAACCTTGAAAGCATGACATATGTGAGGCCAAGTGCAAAGGCTTCTTTTATATCGATAATAATTTTTGAACTAATTGTTGCACCTTGTGATTTGTGTCTAATAATAGCATATGCCAATGTGATTGGAAATGATGTTTTATAATAATATCCATCATATGTATATTTATTTTGAAATGTATGTTTTTTCAAAACCTTTTTTAGGGAATTAGTTGTTAGTTGGACTTCTATGTCGGTGACATTGTTTTTGGTATCAAATATCATAGATTTTATAGTTGTAATTGCACCATTTACAGCTCCTTTTTGTATATTGATGTTGTCTATGAACATGACAAGTGCACCTATGGCAACGGTATGTATGTGGTTGAAGGATTTGTTGTTCAACCATGGTTGAATATGTTTTATGTTTGTAACATTTGTGTCCATTTTTACTTGGTAAATTTCCGAAGTTGGAAAATGTTTTTGTAAAGCAATGGTGTTGTATTTTTCAACAACAACTTTATGTGTATAGAGAATTATTGTGATTCTATTGATGTGAAAGTCTATTTCTTGAATTCGTAAAAAAATGGTGATAAAACTTTCTAAATTTCATTTGTGGTTGGTTTTCTTTTTCGAATGATGTTAAGAAGTTGTAGGTATTCTGGATTTGTGGCATGACACATTAATATGGACAAAAAATGTTGTGCCATTTTCCAATAGGGTGTAATTTTACATGTCAACATTTGCATAATATGTCATTTTGTCGTAATGTGTGCTTACAAATTGGTGGTAAATGTGCAAGGTCACCAACTAATAATACAAGTTTTGTTTCAAATGGAGATGTTTTTGCAATAGACATTACTTGTTTTAAATGTTGTTCCATAACACAAAGTATGTCGCTAGTCATCATGGACATCTCATTTATAATGATGACATTTGTAATTTTAGGTTTTCCATGACATTGCTAGGTTCAAGGAGGATTGATAAATATCCTCACATTAGAATGTGAAATGTAATGTGTATTGTAGTTGGTATGGAGCATAAACAAAGTGTTGTTGTGCGCATAATTGTTGATAACAATACGTTTTTGCCAAGTGTTTGGAAATGTTATGTGATGTATTTCACAAAAAAAGTTTTCCCACTTCCAAGTGTGCATGTTAAAACGTGCAACCATTGTGGGTTTTCAATAATGGAATGGATACTTTTTGTTGTTCGTGATTTAAGTGCATCATTGAAAGCTTTGTGTCAAATGTGTGTTTAAAAAGTTTTCACCTAATATCTATTTCATGTGATTGTTTATTGATTGTGGGAAGTATTGTTTCAAGTGTTTTGTGATGTGGATCAAGATATGAATGGTCTTCCAATATTTCTTGAAAAAGTTGGCTTCGTTTCCTACTTCCAAAAGGTTTTTATGCGCATATTTCATTAGGTACATTTGTATTTTTCCTAAATCGTGTACAAGTCCCAAATGTGGCATTCACGTACATAGTTTTTCTACAGATTGGTTGCGCAGAGTAAATAAAGCTCTCTTCGAAAACACACGTTTTGTAATGATATGTTATAAAAAAACCCTATTATGTTATGTGCAAGGTGAAACTCTGTGAATATAGTCAATTTGTTGGTTGTGTAAATGTAGTCCTCACCATGGCATTTTGAAAAAAGGTGTTTTAGTTTGTCAAATTCATATTTTGTAAAATATTCAATGAAAGTCATGTTTTCAAAATGAGAAGGTCGATTCATATAGACGTCTATGGGATGAAATCCAAAAATTATTGATCTTGTGATAATTTTGTGCACATGTGAAGGGGTTTTGAATCTATGTATCTCACAACAACACTTTTGTGAACTATAGGTATTTGTAAACATGTGAATGCTACTTTTTGAAAAGAAATAGGTTTATTGATAATGAGAGAGGATATAAGTTGAAGAAGTATTTTAGAAACATTTCATAAGCCCATTCACATTGCATTTTTTCTATTTAGATTTAGTGTTCCATGTGGTTCACATTTTATAGTGTATTTTAAAGGGTAATATGACCAATATGAAAAAGTAATGTGTTGGATATTGATATGTGCATTCCATAACAAAAGTAAAGATGCATGGTATGGCACTACGATTTAGTCTTCATGCCTTGGGCAATAATATTCTCATCAATTTGTGTAGTTATTGAATTTGGATTGTTGGTTTGGTTGCATAGTAAATGGAAATTCATATTTACAATGAGATTTGTGCTTACATCTATTCCACATGTGTGAAATTGTTTTCTCATTACTAATTTGTACAAAATATGTTGCATTGCATATGTGTGTTTTATAAATTTGTTTTTATTGTTGTTGAATATTGTTGAGACAAATGTTACAATTTTGTTTGTGATATGTTCAATGTCATTTTCCATAATCCATAAGATGATGTGGGCATGAAGTGATCCACATTGTTGAATTTCATAATGTGTGACATGTTGTTTTATGTTTCCTAATACATGATGTGATGATAAAAGAAGTTGCATAAATTTGTTGACTTTAGAATGAAATAATATGTCACACTCTACTAGGCAATTTTTCCAATCTAATGATGTATGTATTTGTTTTGCAATTTTTTCAATGTCAATAATTTGTTCCCATAGAAAAAAACTTGTTTTGTTAACTTTGAATGTTAAAAAAAATGTGGCATTCCAAGATGTTTGACCACACAGGGTAAATCTTGTAATTGTGTTATGTGTGATCGAGGAGTGCCTGGTATATTTGCAAGAAGATTGTATTTAACAATTTGTTTGAGAATGTCTTCTTCACTCATTTTGGAATTTTGTGTTTTACATTTTTTTATGTTTTTATCAAGGCATGTTCGTGAAGTTTCTTTGATTAGTTGTAGTGATTGTGGTAAAGCATACATATATAATAAATATGGTTTGTATAATGTGAAAGGTGAAAATAATGCATTCATTCTATATTTAAAGTATTCATTGAAATGTGTTTTACCATCATAAGCACCATGGCCATGTGGGAATAAGAAAGGAAATAGGGCCATTTCCAAAAAAAAACCATTTTTTTCATGTTTAATGTTGTTTCTCTCACTATCACTGGTTTAGATGTTTGTGGTATGTTATTATTTTCCCGTTGTTATAAATGACTTATATATATATATATAGATTGTTCTTGTTTCAAAACACATGTCAAATAACAAAGTTAAATTATATATTCGTTCTAAGTCATCCTTGTTTGTGAATGTTGTGTCATGTGTGGCTTGTGTCAATAATATTTTGTACAATATATGGCGTGAGAATGCACATGCTACTATTTTTTGTGGTTGTTCAAAAATTGTTTTATATTTTTGGAACCATGGATTTGTTTGTATATTTTGTGAAAACATTAACCCTACTGAAGTGTTTATTTCTTCTATTGTGAAAGTGTGATCCACCATGCCATCCCAATTCAAAAGAAGACTATTTAAAATACTTGTTTCTATAATTTACCTTATATAATAAATCCCTAGTTTCTTGATTGCATGTGCATTCCAATGTCAAGAAATGATAATAATTGAACATGAAGTGGATGTGTGGAAAGTAATGTTGCCATGTATGATGGTGGTTGGTATATTATGTAAGTTGCATTTTAAGGTTTATTTGAATGACATTTAATGCAAATGTGCATGAATTTTTTTCATCAGAAGCTATGTAATATGCCATTATCACGTTTGCAATTGCATATGGTGTGTAAGTATTATGTTGATTATGAACATCTTTGCATTTGTTAATTAATGTTTTGTAATATCTTCTTTTATTTGTCAATTCATGATTCCACAAATTGCACAACATTGTATTTTTTGAAAAAACGAAGATGTTTTTATTGTCCATTTTTCATTCAATTTGTTTCTTGAATGCCATGTTTGGTCATAAGGTTGAAAATGTTATTGATGTCTTTTTTCACACTATCATATATTTGTTTCTTGAATTTCATTTATTTGGTTTTGTCAATTTGCAAGCCTTATTAATGTTGCATTGCAATATTAGAAACACACAAATTAAATTTGCATATATGACAAAACAACAAATTTTAATGAAACATAATGTCATATATGTTATTGAATGTTACAACAAACAAAATTAATTAATTATAGATTAGAAAGTAAGGTTGAAGTTAAATATAACAAATAAAATGTATTGTGAACATACACTATCAATAGAACTTGAAAATGTAGGATAAGATGTCAAAACACACAAATTTGTAGACCTAGAAGAAAAATAATCCTTGTTTGCTTAAATTGTGGATTCTAGCATGCCAACACATGATGATTGTCAAATAACTTTATATATTTGTTTGGCACTCGCAATGATTACAATGTACTAAATGCACAGATGATTGATTTGTAAATTAAATGAGCAAATTTGATAGGTAGAAAATTCATCCTAATTAATTCTATTTAATCCTTTTTTTAATCGTAAAAATGGGACTAAATGCACATGTCATGATGAGTTAAGGTGTGAAATCACCATATCTAAATAATTTATCATTCGTTTTCAAGTAAGGGGCCAAGGGTTATAACTATCATTCATATATTTTTTTGTATGCTAAAATATTAGTTTAATTATTACCATTGAGTTTTATGAAAGCAAAATCAAATTGTTGATTGTTTTAAATGGATTTTTGTTAATTGATAATTACAATAGCTTGTTGTCTCAATTATTGAATTTTTGGCATAAAATTCATTTTGGAAAGTGCAATGGAATTAGTTCTATACAATTAATTTCTTAAAGATAATTTGTTATGTAGGTGTTATGGGTGGGAAACAAATTTAATAGTTAGAAGGGTTAATGCTTTAATTTTTATAACCCTTTAAGAAATCAACATTTTCAAATGAAAATTTGTGTATGTTATAAGTTTTTTTTCTTTGCTACTAGATGTATATAATGTCCATTGAGTGAATAAATCCAAGGACAGAAAAAATAAATAAATCTGATTTGATTTAATGAAGATTTGAACATAATGTACATTTAAGTCATATAGCCCCCAAATAAGGCATTTTGGTCAATAAAGTCAAAAGATGTCATTTTTTTTCAAATGACATTAAGTTTGTTGCTACTTATATATTTAAAGTTTTTTATTGTTTTGTCTTTGAAAGTCTTGTGACCGCAAAATAATGACAAATAGGTATGTAGCATACTCATAATCTATGCTCTAGAACAAAAGTACAAATCCATCAAAAAATGTTGTTGAAGAAACATCATTGATTTCAACTCTATGAACAAGTTGAAATTCAACATTTTCATAGATACAAAAGTTTGTGAAATTTTACAATGTTTTTCAAAACTATACATTTTTTTTCAACTTGACCTAATTTCTAACAAGATGCATACCATTTCACATCATCCTAATCATGTATGAGCACTTTTTTTAATAGGAAATTTGATTCATACACATTGATACTAAGGACTTTGCGAAGATCCATTAGCATAAAATGTTCTGCTTTAGTTACAGTTTTTTTTAGCATGTACAACAATTAAAGTTTTGAAATATGTCTTTAGCTATAATCAATGAACCTTTTTATTGATGATTCCATCGTTGTTCTTTTGTTGTTTTGAAGTTGAACTTGTTTTTACGACCTTAGAGTTTTCCTGTAAACAAAACAACCAACAATATGTTTTTAATGCATAAATGTTTTTTCAAATATGGCGAAAACCAAATTTACAATTTAAAAATTAAAAAA
>Ga0116231_10004438_pt1 | contig 28385 bp, 33 predicted proteins | sample S1TSphgellanicum_2_FD_89695 | JGI IMG/M metagenome (GOLD analysis project Ga0116231, IMG submission 89695) | Host-associated microbial communities from peat moss isolated from Minnesota, USA - S1T2_Fd - Sphagnum magellanicum MG | ecosystem: Host-associated > Plants > Peat moss > Unclassified...
AAAAAATAATAATTGAAAAAAAAAATATGATTTTTATTGTTTTGTAAAAGTATTGTTTTAATATATTTTTTTTTTATATAATATTTTTTTTTGTTTTTGTTTTGTGGAGGGGGGGGAAGAGAGGGGGGGGGGGGGGGGGGGACTCTGCTACTTTGCTGGCTGACCGGTAGCCAAATTTGACACATTCGTGTGGTGGACGATCGGCAGGCAGTCCACCAACTAGAGAAAATTGGGGGAAAAAAGGGCCTGGTTGGCACTGGTGGTAGGTAATGATAAAAGGATGAAGAGAAATGACAAATGACATTAGGGTAGAGTAGCAGATGGTGAATGGTGAAACGTGTAAACAGCTGTGGGGAACGGTGTTGCTTCAATAGCGACACCAGGGCTGTCTCGTTGCGTGTATTCTATCGTCGCACACATCCTTTTGTTTCCTGCTCTTTCTGTATTTACATGTGCGCCGGCTATTCGCCCTCTTTGCTGCTGCTGCTGCTGCTCTGGGCCTGCGCCCTCGTCTTCGTCTCGTCTGGCCTCGCTTGGCCTGCCGCTCCAATGTCCCATTCGTTGCCCTGACGTATGTGTAGTAGTTGCACGTATTGTGTGCGCCAGTTGGTAGTAGTGTAAGTTTGTTGCTGTGTCTTGTTGTCTTTCTCTCCCTCTCGCTGTCTTGGGCTTTCTTCTTGCCTGCTTTTGCGTTTGCGTTTGCTTTTTCTATTTGGTGTTTTTGTTGTTGTTCACAAAGCGTGGGTAGAGATGTAAGATGTAAAGTCAGCGGAGGACGAGGACAGGGGAGGGTGCGAGGGAGAACGAATTTCTGTTAGAACAAGGATTGAAATATGCGAGCGTTCAATAGATGTGCTTTTGCGGTGGACGGAAGGCAGAGGATAAAGGGAGGTGTGGTGTTTTTGGATGGAAGGCAGAGGGATTGAGGTTCACCGAGAGACAGAGACAGAGAGATGCGTGCGTGCGTGCGTGCGTGCGTGCGGGGCTTGGAATTCACTTTGCTTTGCTACTGCTCTGACCTGAGTAGCATCGTTGTTGTGATGAAGGCAGGGGAGTAGTTCAGGCAAGTACTGAAGATCAAGGCTCTTGATGAATGAGAGACGATGGATCGTCGTGGTGGCGGTGGTGTCCCAAGTGAAGGAGGACGAGTCCTCGTCGTTGTGCGCACAACTTCAAGGATCAGGGCTTGAGAACAACAACACAACTGTCGTGGTCGTGCTCCTCGTCGTGTCAGCCCTGTGGTGGTGGTGGTGGAGGTCGTTGTCGCTGCAAAAATGTGTTTCAGGCAGAAGAAGAAAAGTCAAAGATCCAAGGACGGCGCTGTTTAGTGACGACCTACAACCCCTCACAGACATTTGCGAGGAGTGGTTGTTGTTGAGGAGAGAGGCTAGCCGATTCCTCTTTGCCTCGTACTTCTTGTTGTTGTTCTTTGTCCGACTCGATGTTTTCTGGTCAGGATTGGCACAGGGCTGTTTTACCGGAGAGATAAAAGTAGAAAGAGATATCGTTTCCACAAATTGTAGCACACGAAGGATGAGATGGTGCTCTCATCGTCGTCTCCAAGTGTAACAAGACTTTGGAGAAGTTGTGCGGAGTAGGAGGAATAGCAGAACTCCGCCATCTTGGCGCTAATTTCCGGAGCTTTCTTTCTTATTAGTAAAGATTTGTCCAGAGAAGGATATGTAGTAGCCGTATTGATTTTAGCGTTGCGGGTCTTGTTGGGGTCATCTTGACCAAGCTCGATTCCGTTATCTTTCGCAACAATCCAACAGGACTAAGTAAGGAAGGGGGCGAGCGAGCGACCCTCGTACCACGAAATGGGGCTTCTTGGACCAACTTCTAAAGGATCCGATGACGATTGTTCTGTGGGAGGAGCACGCGGTAGTAGTATCACGAGACGACCACAACAGTATGGAGGAGGAGGAGGCAACGGGACCAGTTACCTAAGCTGGGATGTTGCAGAAGATTCCAATACTAGTGCCACATTGCAGGAAAGGAAAGACAGAAACCACCATGCAAAAAAAGGATTGCTGGATTACAGTGAATGTACCAGCAAATCTCGTCTGCCAACTTCTGAGTCCACCAATATACATGAAGCAGAAGGAGGAGTCTGGGAGTACCCTTGGGGGGCCACAACAGCATCCTTAGCCAAGGAGGGCATGCAACCCGGGGACAAGAGCTTGTTTGGAGCACAGAAATCAGCCAGTGTATCATCATCAGGCACTCCAACTGCGATAATTGTTGGCTTTGAGGCTCAGTCCTCACCTTCATCTCAACTTTCAAAATCTGTTGATGGCACAGATATGGGGCTTCTTCCAGGCTCACAGGTGATTTGAATTGCAGTCCTTCATGTTGATCTGATGGTGGTGGTGCAAGAGGGCTTTTCTAGAGAGAATCTGAGATTGAATTATTCCATCTGGCATGGTGTGCTGAAAAACCTTTGCAAGCAGTGACCAAAAGCATCTATAGTGTCTGCAGTATATATAGCTGATGCTTTTGACTTAGTTTGATGATGCTGGTTTTGAAGGAGGATTTTGGGCTTGACCTTTTCCAGGAGCAGCAATTCAGACCTGTCTGGCTTTTATTATTTTTGCTCTTGTTTCTGTGTTTTGAGGTTTATGTACTCAGTAAGTCTCTAGTTTGGAGCATATTCTGATTGCAGGTTGCATTCGAGCTCAGCAGTAATTCTCTTTCAGGAAGCAATGGAGATGCAGGCGGGAGTGAGTCTGGAGGCATTATTATGTGCAAGAGACCTTCATCTCATCTGCCTGATATGCTCACCTCAGGCCAGAACAGTGGGGTATTGGAAAAGGATGATTCTGATGATCAAAATAGGAGAGGGAATTTAGAGGAAAGAGCCACTATCATGGGGCTGTTAGACTATAGAAGAGGTATGAATCCACATTACGTGAGCAGCCCTGTCAACATCCCTCGGACACATATGAGAGACCACTCAAACCATGCTATGGCCACACCCTTGGAAATTCAAACAGATGGGCCAGTGCTAACAAGGAGCAGGGACATGGATAGCACTTTCAGGCTGAAGAAAGCAAATTCTCGGATATTTCCAGAGAGGGAGGTGGCAGTAGAGAGAGGAATTTGGCACAGTTCTGTTTCAGAAACCGTTTCAAAAGATTTCCAGTTGCCACGTCCTTGCCTTACACCAATCCTCTCTTTGTCACCCCTTCGACCTCGATGGTTGTCCCCAGCAGCCGCAAACATTGACTTGCATGGCTCTCCTGGAAAATTTCAGCCTTGGGAGTCATCTGATTCTAACCGGTTGATGTTGCAAACAGATCATCCCCACCTCACGAGTTGGAGGTCAGATTTGTTTCCAGAAGGGGAGAAAGTGAGGGCTGAGGATGCGGTAACCAATATTGTTGTAGGTTGTTTTGAAGAGTCTGGCCCTGGCAACCACTATGCAGTGTCTGGAACTCCACAGAAGCAACTGGGTGTGACAAGCTGGGGGTGTGAACCAATGTCTGTGCCTACTATTGGCATTAAGAGCCCTAGTGGTTCCATTGGTCTGCCCACCAGGCGTTCCCTGGTTGGCTCATTTGAAGAATCTCTATTGTCAGGGCGATTTCTGGCTGGAAAAACTTTCCAGGTTTGCACAACTTGACATGCCTTTTTGTGGAGGAAGTTTTGTCATTTCTATCAATGGCTCTTTTCTGCAAGGAGTGGCTCTGAAATAGAGACAATGTTCTGATATTTCTTTCAAGGGATCTGCTTTCTTTCACTGCCATTTATGATGAAGGTTATGGTCTGATACTTTGTGAGTGAAACTCATAAGGTTACTACTGCAACTTATTCTCATTGTGTGCATTTGAGTCTTGCCTGAACTAACACATTGGTTACCTTCAAAGTTTTAAGACTGCACTCATTCTTGTCACATTAGTTTGGGTTTTGCTGCAGCTGACAGAAAGGTTACCTTCAAAGTGTTGTCATGGAATTTCTCTGCAAATTCATAGATTTGGTTGTTTTTAAGTGACTCTGTTTCTTGCCAGAAGCTCTTGCTGGGATTGATATTCTGATCCCTGTGTCAGATGAAGGTATTAGGGTTTAATCAGGAGAATTCAAGTTCTTGGTTTGATTTTGTTCTTGCATTAGGAGCCAAAAAAGCACATTGTGTGTTATTGTGGAAGACGATCTGCTTGCAGATAGCTGTTTGAGCCTGGAATGCAGTTTGGCATGGCCAGTCAAGCAGAGGATGCACTAGAAGGTCATTTCTTATTAGGGTATGGGATTATGAAGATTCTTGCACTGTCCTAAGATGGATTGATGATTGTGGAGCAGAAATTGGATGGATTTCTTGCTTTGCTGAGTGTGACGGGTGGAAGCTGGTCACCATCAATGCGGAAACTCCCATTTTCTGTCACATGTGTGGATGGAGACAGCTCTTTGCTGTACTTTGCCTCCATTGATCTTGTTGGAAGTGCCTCAGGCAACAATGGCCTCAATAGAGCCTACAAAAGTAAAATCAGCGATCTTCACCCAGTTAAATCCCGCATCCGTATACCTGTTCAGGGCCGTGTACAACTGGTATGGATACATTTTCACTGATTCAGCTTGTTTCAGGACTCAATGTAGCCTGCAAGGATAGACAATACATTGCAGACTTTTTGATGGTTTAGGCTGTAGACTGGCTGTCTGGAAAGATAATTTTGGAGGGGACCAGAACTTTGAGGCAGGGAATTGACCACTAAAAGTGTGAATGTAGGTGCTGAGCAATCCAGAGATGACACCTGTTCATACATTTATTTGTAGCTATGACTTAACAGACATGCCACATGGTACAAAGGTATGTTGTTTGCTTTTTGCTACCTGGGTGTCTGTTGTACTTAACCTTCTTGAAATTTGTAGATCAAGGTCCAACCCTCTTGAGATGTTTCTTCACAGGTTGCACAATCTCTCAGGCCGAGCTGTTCTGGGGCAGATATTAAATTGACATGCCTGTCTTGTTTCAGTCCTTGCATCTTTGTGGTGGTTGGTGGTCAGCATCCAAAATCCCATCAGAATGTATACTTTTGCTGTACAAAATTTGCTGTACGAATGAGATGAGACAGTTTGACTGCCGATCCATGATTTGGATAAGTTGTTGCCTATGTCAAAGTGGAAATCCAGTTGATAGCCTATCTCAGCTGGTACTAGGATGGCAAAAATCTTGTAAACTATTCTGTAATTTTGGAAAGGTCGAGCAAAGCTTGAAGCTGTTCTAACCAATTCTGGAGCATTGCTTTGTACTGATTTTGAAGGATTTCTGGAGAGTTTCCTTGAGCTTTTTGTGTGTTTGATCACTTTAAAGCATTCCTAATGCCCATGGTCATAAATTTGCAATATTGTGGGAGCAAGACTGACATTGATGGATAGCATCTAACAATAACCCAGTCTCTAATTCATTATGCAAGTTGAACTCCAATTGACTGTTGAGCCTTGAACACATTTACAATTGATAGACCTTTGGTTTCCTGTTACTCATTCATTTGGGATTTTACTGGGAAGCCACTTGATCTCTTTATGTTCATGACTTCCACCTGGAAACATCTCATTCAGCATTGAACAGGAGGCTATTGTACGCATGAAATTTTGAGTTGCCCCAACATGTAATCTGGTGATCAGAACTTGGCATTATCTTTTTGTAGGTCAAAGGTTTGTCCTGATAAATGCTGGTTGTGATGTTGTTTGAATGTTGTGTAGACCTTTCTTCGGCATAAAGTTTCACTAGCATCTGGGGGGCAGTCATCAACTCCAATAAAAGATTCTGGTGGAGTGGCACTAGATTCACCAAAAAGTAGGCTGTCTGGCTCATCCTCAAATGGGGCTGGTGACATGTGCTGCTTTCCAGGCTTCAGTGGCTGTGTGGACCCAAAGGGATCTCCATTAGATATGTACAGCAGTTTTCAGCAGGAAAACTTCTCAGAGGGTAGTGGTTTGGAAGTAGACAAAAGAGCCTGTAGGAACATCAATGGTAGCTCTAGGGGTTGCAGATATACTCTTGAAGGGTGTATCTGTGAGGAACTAAGTAAAGCTGTCTGCTGTGGAAAGGTAAAGTCCAGTACAGAAGTTGAAAGCAATGAAGAAAGTAGGACCTTCCCAATAAGGACTTTCAACAGCAAGGTACATGAAAGCAATGGTGGATTGTCCAAAACTTATGGAAGTTCAGGTATGAGGTCAGGTGGACATATTGGAAGTTTATCCAGTTTTACCCAGGAGCACAATTCATTTGCCAGTACTCCAGCCAGAAGAAACCAGGAGCTTCATGGACAGACTAGCAAGCAAGCAGGAGGAAATGGAGGTCCAGGAAGGACCGGTGGTTCCAGCAGTTACAGAAGTGGCAACAGCCAGGGGAGTCTAAAAAGTGGAGAAGGGGGTGGAAGTGTACTTCGGTATGCTCTCCATCTTCGTTTTATGTGCCCACCTCTTAGGACCCCAGGTAAAGAGAAAGCAGCAAGTGAGCAGTCCTTCAGTGGGCAGTCTACACCTCCATGTGCAGTGAAAGCTCTGGATGCTGAAGACAGACGACGCTTTTATATCTATGGAGATCTGAGGGTGGTTTTCCCACAGCGCCAATCAGATGCTGATGAGGGCAAGGTGCACTTTCTCTACTTTATAACTTTTCCCACATGAATTGTTTGTGAAATTTCAGCAGGGAAATAACTGTGACCATGATCTCAAGCAATGTGTTGCACAATTTTTTTATCACAGCCTACTAGAACAGGTCTTGGTCATGGCCATGCCATCCTGTCTTTCCTCTGAGAAGCTTCAAAGTGTCTCCATTTACAATCAATTTGTTACCATCAGGAATAAGGAAATGTTCCACTATTCCTCTGGAAACTATGACTGCTAGGTGTAAGTTTAGGTTCTTAGAAAGTAATCACTCTACTACATAAATGTACAGTGGGACTTCTTGTTCCAAAAATTGCTTGCCAGTAGTATTTCAACTACGGAGCTTGGACTCAATGGTTGATCCTGAAGTAATACACTTTTAGAGTCTGGATATAAGGGAGAGATTTTGAGCAATCAATATTTTTTGGGCCAAGAGTTTGCAGTGTACAACCACTGTTTTCAGAGAGTCCCTGCTGTGGGGCAACTGAGCAGTTTGATTTGGTCATCAGCCCTATGATAAGGTGATGAATTTCATTTGGAATAGGATACGTGTGCCTTTTTTGATGTAGAGACTTTGATAGAGGTACTTGTCTAGGTTTGTGATAATAGTGAAAACCAATCAGAGTATCAAACTGTCTGAAGCAAGTAGTGCCAACATCTTTAGATTCAATCTGCACTGAAATATCTGCCATAGAACAGCCCCAACGACTACCGTCTGTGTAGACTTCTCTATGCCTTGGGATGCTTGCTTTTACAAGGTCAAGCTAAAATGAAAATGAAGCTTTTACCCTTACAAGCTGGTTGGAGCTTGGAATGAGGAGACTATTGACATTTATATCATCTTGCCTCTTGAATACTAGCTGGCAGCATGCGTTGAGTCTTACTGTTGCTTTTGGAAATGGACAGAGTACATTTTCTGGTGCTAGCCACTGAAACTTAAGTTCAGCAAGTTAACTCTGACATCAAAAAGATTAGATAAGTGCTGTCTCAATAGTATCATTGTGTGAACCCAGTATAAAAAAATTTGAAACTGACAATCATTCTCAACCTGCCCATTTTGAGTTGTTGCTTTACTGTGCAGCTGCAAGTGGAGAATGATTTCCCTGCGAATCCAAAGTATTTTGAGTACAACTGCTAAAAGCTTCCAAGCTGTTGTTTTAGCATCTGCATTTCTACCTGTCTGGTATATCTATGCCCTTCGCTGTAACAGCCTCACTGCAGGCAGCAGATCTCTGTCTGCTCATAAGTGCAGCTAGCTTGTCCTTCTGTGCCATCAATGTGGCTCTGCACTTCCAATTAAGCTGTAAATAGGTTCTGTCATTCATAAAGCGGTATGTTCTTCAGGATTCACTTTCTTGTTTGAAAGTTTGGACTTTCAACTCTGGGGTGGACTCTATGTTGGTGTTTTTGATCTCCTTGTTCCCATGTGCATATGCCATTTCTGCAGGAATTGGTTACATCAACCAGAATGCTATCAGTTGGGCCCCCTCACTTGTGATCAATTTAGCACACCACCAACCTGGTCTGAGCTGTTCCCCATAAACATGAGGTTATTGACTCTGAATTTTGGATCTTATGGAGGTGGGTGTTTGTGTGTCTGAGTGAGAAATGAAAAGAAATGAGGATCATACATTTGCAACCTAGTGGAATCAAGATGAGGTACCGACCTGATTGTGCTTGTGGTGTTTCTGGTGGATGGTAAAATACTATAACCCAATGTCAACTCCTTTTCCCTGAATGTCTGTGTGGGGTGCTAACTGGATCTTTTGAAGCTCAAGGAAGGATTATGGTTTTTGCTTCTGTTGGCCATCTCTCTTTTCTCCTTTGCACCATATTTGATTTAGGTTTAACATCTCAATTTCCCTAAAGTCTAGCCAAGATTATGAGGTCATGAAGTTCAATTCATAAAACAGGGTTGGAAAAACTTGATACAACTCCTATCAAAAATCATGTTAGGTTTCCACTAGTGTTTGCCAGTTCTTCCTTTAACTTTTTAAAGAGAACCTCTGGTCCTGGTTTGACACTTCCAAAATCCTGGTAGGTTTGTGGGTTTGAGCTTTGTTCTTCAAACTTCTAAACTTATGGCTCTAGTTTTGGCACATTCTTTTCAAATTCAAGAACTTCCAAGTTAGTTTGAAAACTGGGTTCCATGAAAAGAATACACAAAGCTCTTGATTGTTCACTTATATTCATTTGCATGGGTGGCTGCAATTAAAAACACTCACCTTATTTTCCCATTTTTCATTTTTAAGGGTGGGGGATGGAGAAAATTAGTATATGCTTGAAGTAATAAACATTACTAGGGGTTCAAATAATGAGTACAGGTGGAGCTACTCTAAAGAATCTAAACCTATGTTTAAGGCTTTTTTTCACAGTTTTGCAAACAATTTTGACAAAAGTTTGCGTCCATTGTCTGGTCCTTGTGTTGTTCCAACAAAAGGGTGCTGGTTTGGGTCTGAGTCTGAGTCACAAGAACTTGAACTCTCAGTTTTATTGCAAACCAAACAACTTGTCAACACTAGTTTCTATTCCATGGAGTTGCAAAATGTGCAATTTGTGAAGTTGGGATTTTTATTGGTGGTTAAAATTTTAAGAAAACAAAGAGATGCAACTCATATGAAATTTTAAACATTAGAGATGCATGACATGGTTTTGATTTTGGGAATTTTCAGCTTCAAGTTGGGTCGCTTATTATTGTACTAAAGCAAATCATGATCATATGGCTTCGAATTTAATGTGGTAACAATGGTTGCTTGTTGTCTAGTAGGGGATGGGCTTAAGTGACTAGGCTTAGCATGGCCACAGGGTGAACTAGCACTTATGTTGTTACCTGAACGTTTCTTGAGTGAGATTTTAAAGTAGCTTCACCCATGAATTGCACATCAAGTTTTGGATGAAAAATATTAAATATTATTTTAATTTGGGGCAATAAAATGGCTTTGGGTCAACATTTGTGCACACGATGTTATTGTTGGCAAAAGGCATTGCACAATCTAATACTTATATTGATTGGCCAAATTGATTGATTGCTTCAAATGGTTTGTTATTATTAGTCTTTGGCCTTTTGCAATCCAAGTTTCATGTTTATGGGTGAGACATCCATCAATATTTTGTTGATTGGGGCCAATAAAATGGCTTTAGGCCAACATTTGTGCACTAGGTGTGGTTAGGAAAAGGCATTGCATAGTTTAACACCTACTATTGATTAGTCACATTGATTGATTGGTCTAGATTTCTTTGCTATTACTAGCAATTTAAGTTTCTTGTTTATGGGTGGGGCATGGGAAACAATCAAGTGGTCATCTTGGATGTGAGATTCATCATTGGAGGCTCCAAATGCTAGGCATAAGTGAAGTTATTCTAATATAAAAAGTTATATTTACTTGGGAAATGTCAAGATTTTGAACTTATAGACCTTGATTTAGTGTTGAAGATGTGATATTTGTAATGTTAAAAAGCTACCCAAAAATATTTGGAATTTTTACCATGGTACTAGGGTAGGTATAGGTTCACCCAAGTGGAAATGTGAGCTTGTAGTGCTTTGAAGCTCAAATGGGATTTGACTTGTTTTCATTGTTAAAATAGGAGGTGATAGTTATATGTTGTAATGTTTTATTGCAATTCTTGAATATTGGTAGTGATATTCATATTGTCACAATGTAATAAGATACTAAGATACATCACAAACCATGTGAAAATATACAAGGTTATTTTTTCTAACAACATTAAACACACATGAACAATGTGAAATGATACAAGGTGGTTTTTGCTAGCAAAATTAAACACTCTTTTAATAAAATAAAGTGGGAAAATCTAATGTTGACATAGGATCTTACTTTGATCAAGGGGTTGATAATGGTTTTTGTTTTGACCATAGATTTCTAAATCAAACTATAGTGGGGTAGTTAATACAAGTATATTTGATAAGGTTGTGCTTCTAACTTCGTAACTAGGGAATGGAAACTTTTCAAAAATAATTACTTTGAGTCCTAGTTCTTTCTAAAGAAAAATATGAACAAATATTTGGAAGGATAAAAATAATTGGATAAATCATTCAAAACATCATGAGGCATTACGGTGTAGGTTGTCATCATATGTGCCCATGGCCGTGAATGTTGGGGGAAAATTGACAACCTATGGATTGCGATTGGGTTTAAGTTCACCCCTTAACTTTACAATTGGTATGTTATCGAAATTAGTCATGTTTCATGTGGCATGTGATTTGTGCAATGGGTCTTTAAAGCACATACATGCACACGTGTGGCAAACAATTCACATCACCATGCACAAACCAACTTAGGACTCTAGTCCTTTACATGCATGCGTGATACATAATGAGAAATTCAAATTTGATTAGGTCAATAGTGTCACACCTACTAACCTACTTCCAACAATTTAAACCCTAATGGGGCTTACAATTACACCAAGGGTCTTCTCATGTCCTTTTTAATGGTGAAATGCAAAGCTAGAAAGATATGTTAAACATAGTCATGCCTTGATCTTTATTGACTTGAAAAAACCATGCTTGATTTGTCATACCATGATTGTTCATAGACATTTGCACTTTAAGAAAATCTCTTGAACAACACCAAATTTTGACATCTATGACCTTTTTTTAATCCATATGTCATTAATCAAAACCAGTTCCACACACTTGTAGCAAAAAACCTATTAAATAGGAAGGGGGGGGGGGGGGGGGGGGAAAGGTTGGTTTTTTTTGGGTTTGTTTGGGGGAAAAAACAAAAATTTTAATAAATGTTTTTTTTGATTTTTTTTTTTTTATAAATTATTAAAAAAGAAAAAACGGACTGAAAAATAAACAAAAAATTGAGGGGGGGGGGGGGGGGGGGGGGGGGGGGGGGGTGAAATGTTGATTATCTTATGATTATTTGTGTGCAATAATCAAATATTATAATAAGTGATTACTTCAAATGTTCATTTTGGTTGCATGTGATTAGATTAATTATTGAATAAACCAATGATTCAAAAGTCTTTCTTATGAACATTTTTTCACATGAAGGGGACTTTAGTGATAAATGGGAGGAGGGTTCATTTTTTATTTTAAACTTTCGTTACCTTATAATCAAGAGCAACTTTGGAATGACAATGCATTTGAATGCAACCCCTTGCAATCAAACTTTTCACAATAGAAATTCAAAATTGTGATCACAACTTGATAATGAAACTATTTGCATTGCAACTTTTTGAAAGACCATGAGTCAACAAGTGTTGCAATTTGAGAATGCAACTCCTCACATTACAACTTTCCTTGGGAACTTGAAAGTGCAACTTTTTGAATGGGTGAAGGAATGAAGTTTACATTTTTAGGATGTTTGATTCTAATAAAAGTGGATAAGGTGTGCACAATTGAAGAGGTGATTCTTTTTCCATGGATTCACCATGGTTGTACGAATTAATAGAATAACCATTAGATTATCAACAAAATCAATTTGAATTGTTCAAAACTTCCTTCTCGATGATCACATAATTGACGAGCTAAGCAAGGCTAGGAGACATTAGCCTATTAGTCATAGGTAATAATGCCTAGCATAGCCTAGTTACTAGCTATAAATAATAATAGCTTATCGTAGCTATATACTAGGTTATAGGCAATAATATTTTATTATAGCTTACTTACTACCTATAGCTAGTATGTTAAGTTAAGTTGGGTTAAGCTAGGTACAATAAACTAGGCTAGGTTAGGTAGCCTAAGTGAATAGATTAAGCTTGGGTAGGCTAGTTAGGCTAGGTACCTATTATCTACCTACTTTCTTTTTTACCTATGTAGGTAGGTAGCTAGGTATGGTAGGTTAGTCGGTGGCAAGGTATGTAATATACCTAAAGCTAGGAAACTACTAGCTAAGTTATGTTAAATTCGGTTTAGATTTAGTAGGTAGGAGTAGGCTAGACTACTTACCTAGCCTACTTAAGTACATAATATGTAAGTAGGTGGATGGGTAAGTTAGGGTAAGGCTAGGCATGTAAATAGGTAAGTAGATTTTGGCCATCTATCTACATACATATACATTACCTTCTTACATATTTTCATACATGTACAACAAGATGTATTGAATAAATAAGTTGATAAAATCAATCACCTTGTGAATTTGTGGTACAATTGTTAAGAACTTGGTTTATCGTTATGGAGGCAAAGGGTTCAACTCCTTATATTTGCACCTTACAAATTAAGCTAGATCAATTAAGCTAGGTTAATAGGTAGCAATGTTAGGTTAAGTACATAGGTAGGTTGTAGGTATGTAAGTAATAGAGGTAATACCTAGCTAGGCTAGGTGCATTATCAATATATTTGTAGTTTAATCACCAAATTAATTACAATTTTAGTCACAAACTTAGCAGCACAATGGTAATATGTATATTGTCCGATCAATGTGACCAATTAAGGCTTTTGTTAACGGGTTTTTCTATTCCCATTAAGGTTGTTCAACTTCTAATTTTTCCAACAACATTTTAAAACAACAAACAAATATATTTAAACTAACAAAATTAGAACTATTTACAATTCCTAAATTAACGTGTACTCAATTTGCACATAATTTCAACAAAGATATTGCTAAAGTACAAAAATGCTTTCATGTTTTCAATGAAAGAAAAACAAAAAATCAAATTAACATCAAAAGTCTCCTACTTGATGCAAATTTCCTTTCCTAAATTCTGAACATGTACAAACTACTCAATGCTAACAGGTACTCCAATTTGTAGTGAAAATACAAAATTATATTGAAAAATCAGAGTTAATACATTAGAGACTTTAGAAAGCAAGTATGGAAAGTAAAGATTTGATGTCTTTCATTTTCTACCATCCTTTTTTTATATTTCTAAGTTTGAACTTTGAAATGCCTCGTGTGAATCACCTAAATAGTAACTAGTTGATAAAACTTTTTGTTTTGATCATCTAATAAAAAATATCCAATAAAATTGTAATAAACAACCATAATTGCTAATGAAACTCCTTATCTAGCTAACTAATAAAAATTAGCTAGTAAAAATGTTCTAAACAATTATAATTTTCAATTTTTGCTACATGTTTTGTTAACTACCTATTCTGCTAAATACATGTTCTACAAATTACATGTTCTGCCAACTACTTATTATGTCAACTACAAGTTTTGCCAACTACCTATTCTATCAACTACAAGTTTTGCAGACTATTTGTTTTACTAACTACCTATTCTGTCAACTACAAATTTTGCAAACTACTTGTTTTGCTAACTACTTATTTTGTTAATTACAAGTTCTACAAACTACCTATTCAACAAGTGTCACCAATTCAATTATGTCACTAGTGTAGTTACTATGGTTATATTATCACTACCGATTCAACAAATGTCACCGATTTAACATGTGTCGTTAGTTCAGTCACTACTACTTATATTCTTATCAATAGTTCAACATGTGTCACCAATTCAGTTACTATTGGTTCTTTTGTCACTACCGATTCAACGAATGTCATCAATTCAATTACTATCAATTCTTTTATCATTATCAATTCAACATGTGTCATTGATTCAATTACTACCGATTAAAGTATTAGTTCACAAAGAGTTTTGGTTAACATTATCCCCCTTTCAAAACTAAATTTCATCCTTGAAATGTTAGCTTTAGGACTGTATGTTGACCTTTTCTTTTGTAATAGGTTGGTTGATAGCTAATTCAACATTTTATTAACAATTATTAGTTGAATTTTAAGTTATGTTATAACAATAGGTACTACATGTTTTGTTATTATATCAGTCTATAATGTGGTTAGTAGAGTATTATAACTCAAACTAACATGTCCATTTTCTTCACATACTACAACTTTCTTGTCTTCCATCAAAGTATCTCTTTTCATACCTGCTATCACTAATTTGACGTAAGGTAATAAACCTACTTTGAAAATAGTGGTGAAAACAACATTTGTTGCTTTAACATGTAAACAATTTGCTAGTTTCAATAGGTGTTCATAGTAAACCTCAACATGTTCAGCAGTTTGTTATTGTATGTTACGCAATTCCATATAGACCTTTTCATGGTTTGATAAAAGTGAGTTTATTCTTGCAGAATTATTCCACACTACTATAATAATACATTTGCACTACAATATGCACACATCTATAATTTTTGCCTTGATTATTAACACATTTGACCTTGTAGTTCATTAAAACACAACATTCATGGTTATTTTATATAAACAAAATATGCACTTCAAAATGCAATGTAAAAAGTTCAAGAGATAAAAATTTCAATTCATTTCATTATATTTTGATATTACCAAAAATTCACACAACAATATGAACATAAAAATCACTGCAAAAGTCTACACTTCTCTGTTTTACTGAAAACTGAATAAGAAATATAGCAAAATAAATGAAATCAATTTTTTTACAAAAAATGTGGTATATCAAAAAGGAATTTGTGGTTTTTTACTACAAAAATACCTATACTCACTCTCCCAAAAATGTGTGTCTAATAATGACTTCCTTTTCCCCATATCTCCCATCTTTGGGTAATCCCAAGTCACATCATCATGATTCAAAACCAACAAGAATTCAAAATTCAAACCCACACTGTTTCATGAGCAGTCCCTATCCTAAATGTTTTTTTCATCCAAATGATGTAATCATCTTACCCCCTTAACATTACCCCTTTTGTACTTTGGATTCCATCCCCAAAATCCTTGTGAAATGACTGAAAATGAAATGTCAACATTCTGCAACCTTCTTCTAATCATATGTCTCCTCCACTATAGTTTGTGTAGTCTCGACATGTTCAACAACCAGTGGTTTTGTACCCACCTTCATCTTTATAGTTTTGACCTCCTTCTCCATTAACTCAGTATGTGGTCCTATTTCTAGGGGCTGTATCTTGGATACCTCTTCTTCTATTGTTCGAATAGTTTCCATTTGTTCTTGTTCTTGAGTTATATGTGGTTCCATCTCTTCTTGGCCCCCACCTTGAAGGTCTTGTGGTTTTTCTATTTGTATTTCCTTTTCCTAAGTTGTTTATCCTTTGAGGTTATATAGTTTCTCAATTTACGCTTCCCCTTCCTAAGTTGTTTCGTTGGGCCCTACTTCAACCTCCTCATCCTTGTCCTATACTTTTGTACTTATTGGACCACCATAGACAAAATCTAAATTTTTTTTTTGATAAACTTCCAATTCATACCTTAAAATTCTTTCATTAGCTTTATGTTGAGCTAGATTCTTCTCCAATTCCTTTGCAAAATACTCTTCTACAACCTCCCAACATTCCTCAAATTTTGTTTTGGAATCCTTCATCTTGTTCTTTATCCTCATCAAAGTATAATCCTACAATATTTGTTCATAATCCTCCAGCCTTTTCTTGACACTAGTTGAGTCTAGACTCTTTCTCTATTATTGTGTAATCTCCAACTATGCTTATAGCTATCGTAGATTTTTGTAATACTTTTTTTCCTCCACCAACTTTTCTTTTTATGCCTCTGTTGTTTTTCTTCTAAGTTCTTCCTAATTTAGTAGGGATGCATTTTTTAGATTCACCAATTCCAAATTTGTCAAAACATTTTCCTTCTCTTTCTTTTCCTTAGTCAATGCTTCCACCTAATTACCCAAAACGTTATATTATTGTTTATAAAGTAATAATGCATATGATCACGTTCTCTCTATGGTTTCCCGAACTTTAGCCTTCTGCTTCAACTCCTACAGTTCTTCAGTTTGTGATTTCATCCGTGTTGTGCTAACCTTAAGCTCCTTATTTTCATCCTTTAGTTTTTGTATGAATGTTTTAATCTTTTGGTCATTCTTTACCTTGTTCTTCCTCCAAATTTCTATGTTATGCTTATATTCCTTTTATAAGTCCCTATCTTTATTTAATTCCACCTATAGTACTACCTTTTCTGTCTTTTTTGTAGCCAATCTATTTTTCAGATTACTCACCTCCAAATTCAAATTCCCCATATTCAAACTCACAATTGCCACAATCTAAAATAATTCAAGTGCTTTATCTACTTGCATTACTTTTGCAACTACCTCTTCCACAGACTTTGGTGTACTTTTTTGTGTCATAAGATTTTTGGATCCTTCTACATATGATCCCATCTCCTACACCAATGTGCTCCTTAGCCCAAATTCAAATGGTAATCCCTTTACAAATCCTGGTCTATGAACTGCTACCTATATTCTAGTGGTTTGAACATTACAAAAGAAGGTTGTGTTTCCATTCTTTTGTCTATAGTCAAGTAACATGTAGACCTTTTTTGTGTTTGTTGTTGTTGTTATTGTTGTTGTTGCAAATGATGTTGAAAATTTTGGAAATGTTATGGATTTCCAATGGTTTCCATATGATTTTCATACACATTCCCATCAAAGTCCAGATGTTCCTCACCCTTTGGAAACCTTGTGTCATGTTCCCTTTTCACTTTCTACCTCTACTCCCTCAATTTTCCCTCTTGTGGAGATGTCATCTATGGTATTTCTATAGTTTTTCTAGCTGTCTATACCATTATTGACACTACATGTACCACTATTAGCATTACAAATGGTGCCATTCTGCCCCTCATCATTTTTTGTGGCTTTGCCTTTGTGCTTTCTTATTCCCTCTTCTTTCTTAAGCTAGAAGTTCCACCTTCTTCAACTTTGTTCTTCTTCTAAGAACACTTCTTGGAGATTTTGTTGTAGCCTTCTTTCTATTATCTAGTGTTGTCTACATCTCCTCCCTAGTTCTTTTTACCTTGGTTGGTGGTTTTTATGGATTTTCCTTTTGGTGAATAAACAAATACTAAAAGATTTTTGCCAATACTAAGGTAGATTGATAAGTGTCCTTCTTATCCTCCTTATTCTCCTTAACATATTTAGATCACTAATCTAGCTCACTACATAAATTGTTGTAGATAATATGTGCCTAATCTACCTTCTGCCCCTTTTTTGCTTTCATCAATGTTGGCATTCTTATTGCTAAAATACATCACCTTCTCCCTCTAATAAATCATTGATATGATGGTAGGATATATGATAAAGTATGGTAGACCTAGACTTTTTGCATTCCATTGATCTACTACAAAATTTACAAGTGTAATTCTATAATTATGTAATCCCTATATTGATAATGACTTGTTGACATGCCTTTTCGGGTCTTCTACATACCCTTCTACACATACTCCAAAGACATCTACAATCAATTGTTTACTAAAGACATGCACATTATCTTGATACCCAAAGTAAATATTTGTGCATTTGATCACAAATGTGTTCAAAAACTCCAACATGACATTAAGCATCAATGCTTCCCAACTCACCAGAAACAAAAGAACAAGCCTTATTTTAGAAGCCTAGTCTTTTTCCTCAATATCCTTCCAATTTTCCATCCTCTCAACATACATATCATAGTTCTGTTTCATTTATGTCCACATGAATTGCTTAGGATCTGGAATATGAATACCTTTTTCCAAACATGTAGCTATGTCTAGGATTGTGCGTTTATTCTTCACTGCATTTTCCAACTCACATTTCTCAATCTCCATCGCCCTTCGTTGTGCTTTTGCCATTGCATGTACTTTTGTGGATGGTTATACTTCTACCTCAACAATGTTTTCCTTCCTTGCATTCGTTTGCGCTATTTGTGCCTGCATAGATTGTTATTCCACTTTGTCTTCCTCCGATTATTTAATGAACATTAGATTTATTGATGTAGCTCCTAACCCTATCTGCTTTCTTTCATGCCAACTTCTTCTGCTTTTGCATAAAAACTCAACTATAGATGGTCTAGTTCTATATATATCGTGAATTATTGTTTACACAAATTGCATCTTTTCATTGTACGTTTTTCCCTTTGCACATTTCGAAGATGATGATGAATACAGTGGTGACCTTATAGCTAAGGACTAAATATTTAGCACTCCTTCACGCTCTACTCTTTGCAATTCCTCTACCTTAACAATTTTGCTTCCTCCTCTAGTCTCTATTTGTGTTCACTCTTTTGCACTTCCATTTCATTTGCTATTTTTTGTAGGAACAATGACAACAATTTAGCTATTATCCTTGAAACCTATGGTTTATTGACCAAATAAACCAATGCCATACGATTCACATAAAAAAAAAACTTATTGCCCAACAAATAATGTTTGAACTTGTGCAAAATAAAAACCATTACTAAAGCCTTTTCTTTTGGTTGTGCTATAATTTTGCTCTACTCTATTCAAAAGCCTAGAAGCATACACTATTGATTGATCACTCTTCCCTATTACATTTTGAGATAGCATAGCCCGCACAACTAACAATGATGCATCTATATGAACATGAAATTCCACTTGCCAATTTGGTGATATCAATATCAGTTCTTTGATATACTTCTATTTGATTAATTCCCAAGCCTTTTAACATTCCTTTGTCCAAAAAAAGTCTTTGTCTTTCTGGTTAGTTTAATAATAGGTGCCATGATAACAACAAAGTTTTTGATAAAACATCTATAAACTATGCCATCCCATTGAATAATTGAATTTGATGTGGATTCTTAGGTGGTGACATGTTACTATTGATTATATTTTCTTTGGATCTAATAGTTTTCCTTCTTTGGAAACAATAAAACCTAAGATCATCCTTGAAAATACCATAAATGCACATTTGTTTAGATTCATATTAATGCCATATTCTCTACACTTTTGAAAACATAATATGAGTTTTTGCAAATGACTCTCCATGTCACTCTTAATAGATTTGCACAAGATAACAAGTTTTGTCATGTCTTGCAACCAGAAAATGTACCAATTATACTACAAGAATTGGATAGTGGAATTGGAGGAGGAAAATTTTCCTCAAACATTATTGTGAGGAAGATTCTTGATGTCGATTATTGGTGGCCAACCATGAACTAAAATATTCATGAATTATGTTAAACATTTGACTTATGCCAATGAACATGTAACCTATTAACACAAAACATAGTGAAGCTAATCATTATTCTGCCTGAAGAACCTTTCTAGAAATGGGGACTAAATTTTATCAGAACTATTAAATTGGCAAGTTGTTACTTTAGTAACCGGTACATTTTAATTGCCATTGATTATGCCATCAAGTGGGTGGAAGTGAAAGCTTTGCGCACCAACACAATTATTGTTACTACAAAGTTATTATATGACCACATTCTTACCCAGTTTGGTTGTCCATTGACAATTATTATCGATCAAGGTACACATTTCATTAACAATGTTATTCTTTACTTAACTGATCATTTTATTTTAACACATACTAATTCTACAATTTATTATCCACAAGGGAACAAACAAGGTGAATCTACTAGCAAAGTTTTTTGTACATTGTTCACAAAATTGGTGAATGAAAACTAGAATTATTGGATGAGCACTTATCCACAATTTCATTTTTTTATAAAATTGCTTTTAAGGTTAGAACCAATCATGCCCCACTCCAACTTGTTTATGGATTACACCCATTGTTGCGTACGAAGTACTTGTTACCATCCAAATTCGGATATAATCTTGACCTAACACTTATTAGAATTATAACTATCAACTATCAAAACTAGAGAAACTCCAAGAGAAGTGGTTAATAACACAATACATGGTAGCTTCTAACTTGTGGAACCAAGTTTTAGGGTTTACGATTTAGGGTTTTAGGGTTTAAGGTTTAGGGTTTTAAACATGGTAGCTTCTAACTTGTGGAACCAGTCGTTATGGTCCCAAAACTGGTACATTGAAACAAAATACTAGTTTAAAGATTTTGTTTTATGGTTTCCAAGGGCTATCAAAGCACATAATCCTAAATTTAAGAGATGATGGTTTAGACCATATAGGATCCAATATTGTTTACCAAACAATATAGTACTACTAATGACTATTAACAAATTCAATTCTAATCCAATATTAGTTAACATTAACAAGTTAAAACCTTATAAGTTTACAGAGGATCATACATTTCAACCTATTTTCTAATCATAATGATTTTTTATCAGAGAAACCAATGGAGGCAACCCAATCTGATAACCTATTCACTAAGCAACAAGTTGAAGTAACCCATTATAATAACTTGTTCAATGAAGAACTAGTTGGGACGAACCATTCTAGTAACCTATCTGTTGAAGAACCAATTTAGGGCATAAAACACACTAAGCACCCTAAAAATTGTAGTCACAAGTATAATCTTGATGTAATTACTTTTTTTGGTAATGTATGGACATCACACTTGGATTGTTTTGTTTGTTTTAAGTATATTTGATTAACTTGAAACTTAATTTAATTAATTAATTTTTTAAATCCACAAATAATGAAAAACTTGAATGTATGGAGTATATTTGTGACAAAATAATACCTGTCACAAAGTTTGAAAAAATTGCATATATACTTCAAAACTAAGGTTATGAGTGAAATTCTTGGGTGATTTTTTTTATGGTGCATGATATTGATATACATAATTAAATCTAGGACCATTTAAAGAATTAAAGTTTTGGGATGAAATTTCATTCAACACATGTGTGTTTTCTGCATTTTTGAACAATGAATGCATAATACAAATAATTTTTGAAGAAGAAAACCAGTACCATCTCAAAGAGGAGGAGATTTTATAGATGGGCATTATATTATTTTTTCAATTTTCTTTTGTTTGGTAATGTTTCATGAACCACAAACATGAGGCCCTATGGTTGTTGAAAAATTATAAATTATATATTATATGTACATTAATTTTATCCAATTCTCTTCATCTAATCATTGGATCAAGATTAATTTTGACTCAAAGCGAACTTTGAATTCCAAAATGTTATGCAAATTTTTAATTTTTTTGCTTGTGTTTATGATTGCCAAAGAATACCATCAAGATTTTAATTTACTATGTATTATAACACTCGTTATACATCACCTTTTTGGTGAAAAGTAGCTCACCCTTAATGTGCTTTCACCCTTCAACTTAACATTAGAGGTTTGATAGCAAAAAAATTAATTGATATAAAAACAAACAATGATTTGTTTGTTAGAAATATTATTTGATTCTAATCCCCAAAGTTGGTGAATGTGACTAACGTTCATCAAAAGGATGAATAGTATTCACATCCTTATAGTAGTTAGGTTAGGTGAATAGTGGCGGCTAGGTTAAGATTAAGTGGCGGCTACTTTAGGGTTAGGAGATAGTATACAATGGAGTGGTTTTGAGTTGTCTTTCATTCTCTCCTTTCATAGTTTTGAGTACACATAGAAGTTTCAAGCCTTGTTAGTTGTTACAAGCCATAGTTTTGTGATTGTAGCATTTGAAACATACAACCTTTGTAATCTTTTCGTTAATTAATACAATTGTTCCATTTCATGAACCTTGAGTGTTTCATTTCTTGCTTGTTTTCAAGTTGTTTCCAATAGGTTATGGGCCCACACCAAGTAAAAGAAAGGACATTGTGTTAAAATAAGAAGTAGTCAAGGGTTTAACTTATATAACATTAAAAGGGAAAATTCTTTTGAAGGAAAGCTTTTAGTTGCAAGGTTGCAAAGAGAGTAACAGTCCATTTCCAAGTGAGTGGGAGGTGTGGAAGAGATTTCTTCAAAGTGTTATACATTTTTCAAGTGTGGAAAATTCGTTTTTCAAGTTTTTGAAAGTATCAAATTTCATGGTGAAAGTGTTTGGAAGAGAGTTCTTCGAGTTGTTGAAAATTTCAACTTTGAAGTTTGAGAAAATGTGTGAAAGAGAATTCTTCGATTCATTGAAAGTTTGAGGTGTGTGGAAGAAAGGTCTTCGAGTTGTTGAAAATGTCAAGTTTCAAATGTGTCAAAGAGAGTTTTTCCCATTGTTGCAAGTTTCAAGTGAAATTTCAAGCTTGTGCAATAAAAGATTTGCAAGTGTTAAAAGTTTTTTTTTTTTTTTTCAAGTTTATGAGAGGTGTCAAAGATTTCTTCCAAAGCTTTCAATCTTTTGAGAAGAGCGTTTATTGTAGCATTTGTGTTCAAAATGTCTTATTTTCAAATGGAGTCCTTGAAAGTCATGGAGAAGTTTGATGGTGGTAACTTTCACCTTTGGAAGTTCAAAATGCACATGATGCTTTCTAAACATGGGCTTTGGAAACTTGTTGATGGGAGTAACATCTTGCCAAATGAAGAAATTGCAAGGGTCGATTACAACGAGAAGGAGATGAAGGCTTTTGCATTGCTTTGTGAACATCTCACGGATGCCCAACTTGCACACATTCAATATTGTGACAATGTGAAAAGGGTGTGGGAGGCTCTTCGCGATGTGCATGAAGCTAAGATAATTGGCAACAAGTTGTTCCTTCCAAGGAGATTCTTCACCATCAAAATGCAAGAAAGAGATGACATGCTTGTGCACATCAACACGATGAAAGCCCTTGCATACCAATTATGCTCCATCGAGGTGAACATTACGGATGAAGATGTTTACATGGTACTCTTCATGAGCCTTCCTCCATCCTTTGATAACTTAGTCACAAGCTTAGAATCCATGTCCATAAAAGATGTAGACCTTCAATTCATTATAGCAAGGTTACTTCACAAAGTGTCCAAAAGAAAAGAATGTGAAAGTTCAGAAACTACAACATTAGTCAACAAAACTCACAATTCAAACAAAAAGCTTTGTTTCTATTGTAAGAAACCTAGACATTTCGTGAAAAATTGTTTGAAGAACAAGAAAATGATGAAAAATAAAAAGCCAATCAAGCTTGTGAAGAACACAAGCAAATGTTTGTTGCCGCATTGAGTGCTAATGATCACACCACATATGATTGGATTGTCGATTCTAGTGTAACGCAACACATGACATTCCAACAAGATATTGGAAACAACTTGAAAACAAACAAGAAATGAAAGATTCAAGGTTCATGAAATGAAACAATTGTATTAACTAACAAGAATATTATAAAGGTTGTATGCTTCAAATGCTATAATCACAAAACTATGACTTGTAACAAGTAACAAAATTTAAAGGTTCTATGTGTAATTTTCTTGTTAGTTAATACAATTGTTCCATTTCATGAACCTTGAATCTTTCATTTCTTGTTTGTTTTCAAATTGTTTCCAATAGGTTATGGGCCCACACCAAACAAGAAAAAAGAGATTGTGTTAGAACAATAAGTACTGAAAGGTTTTGAGCTTGTATTGCATAGAAAAAAGGAGAGAATCCTTTTTGAGAGAAAGAATTTTAGTTTGCAAAATGAATGTGAGTTCATTTCCAAGTGGTGGCCTACAAGGAGCTTGCAACTTTTCCAAGTGAGTGGGAGGTGTGTAAGAGACTTCTTCAAAGTGTTCTAAGATCTCAAGTGTTGAAGAATGTTCTTCAAGTCTTTAAGTTTCAAGTTTTAAGTTCAAAATGTGTGAAAGAGAGTTCTTCAAGTTGTTTAGGGTTTCAACGTTAAAGTTTGAGAAAGTGTGGAAAAGAGTTTTTCAAATTGTTCAAAGTTTCAACCTTTAAAATTGAGGTGTGTGAAAGAGAGGTTTTTCAAGTTATTGAAAGCTTCAAGTTTCAAGAAAGTTCTTTACCAATGTTACAAGTTTAAAATCAAATTTCAAGTTTGTGCAAGCAAGTTTTTCAAGTGTTTAAAGGTTTTTTGTAAAGGTTTTTGTGACATATAACAATTGAGTGGGAGAGATTTCAAGTGAGGTTTTCAAACATTAGCAAGTTTTTCAACTTGACATTTTCCCACTTGCAATTCATTTGAATAGAAAAGACATAGAGTGTTTGTTTTAGCATTTGTGTTCGTTAAAATGTCATCCTTCCAAATGGAGTCTTTGAAAGTCATGGAAATGTTTGATGGTGGCAACTTTCACCTTTGGAAGTTCAAGATGCGCATGATGCTTTCCAAGCATGGGCTTTGGAAGTTTGTTGATGGGAGTGCAACAATTTCTAATGATGAAGATCAAATCACGGATTATATCGAAAAGGCGACCAAGGCATTTGCATTACTTTGTGAACATCTCACGGATGCACAACTTGCACACATTCAATATTGCAAAAATGTCAAAAGTGCTTGGGAGACACTTTGCGGTGTCCACGAAGCCAAGACTATCGGAAACAAGTTGTTTCTTCGAAGGAGGTTCTTCACCATCAAAATGTAAGAAAGGGAAGACTTGTTTGTGCACATCAACATGGTGAAGGCGCTTGCAGATCAATTACGTTCCATTGAGGTGAAGATTGAAAATGAAAACGTGTACATGGTACTTTTCATGAGCCTTCCCCCGTCTTTTGATAACTTGGTCACAAGTTTGGAATCCATGTCCACCAAGGATGTTGACCTTCAATTCATCGTCACTCGATTGTTTCATGAAGTTTCCAAAAGAAAAGAAAGTGAAAGTACGGAAAATGCTACATTGCTTAACAAATTCATAAGGCAAATGAAAAGCTTTGCTTTTATTGCAAGAAACCCGGACACTTTGTGAAGAATTGTTTAAAGAAGAAGAATGATGAGAAAGAAAAAGTAAACCAAGCTTGTGAAGATCAAGAACAAATGTTTGTTGCTGCCTTTAGTGCTAATGATCATACAACGTACGATTGGATCATCGATTTTGGCGCAACACAACACATGACGTTCGAACGAGAGTGGTTCACCACTTACGAATCCATTGTTCCACGGAAGGTGTACATGGGAGATGACACCATTTTGGAAGCTATTGGCAAAGGGAACATCAAGGCCACAATGCAAGTTAAAGGTAGAGTGTTGTTTACAACCATCATTCAAGTTCATGTTCCCAAAATGAAGAATAGTTTCATTTTTGTTAGCAAATTCATTTCGAAGGCCCTAAAAGTGGAGTTTGACAAGGATGGTTGTAAGGTGAACAATGTCCATGGAATCGTTGTGGTGGAAGCACAAAAGGAGAAGAATGTGTATCTTCTCAACGTCAATGTTCGAATGGAGAGTACGAATGTGGCAAAATCTTCGAATGAAGGAGCTACACTTTGGCACCAAAGACTCAGCCACCTCAACATGGTGAACCTTTTGAAGTTGGAGAAAATGGTTAATGGCATGAATTTGAAAGAAGTGCCATTGCACCATGTGTGTGAAGCTTGCATTGAAGGCAAACATCAAAGGACATCTTTTCCTAAAGATGTCCCGACTAGGGCTTCCAAGCTTTTGGAACTTGTGCATAGTGATGTGTGCGGACCGATGAAGACCACATCTCGTGGTGGAGCACAATATACTTTGTCACCTTCATCGACAACTTTTCAAGAAAAACCCATGTTTACATTTTGAAATCGAAAGGAGAGGCGTTTGACAAATTTAAGGCATACAAGGTCTTGGTGGAAAATCAAATTGGCATGAAGATCAAAACCTTGCAATCCGACAATGGAGGAGAATTTGTGTCCAAAAAGTTTGACAAGTTCTTGCATGAATGTGGAATCCAACGACAAACAAGTGCAGCTTACACACCACAAGAAAATGGAGTTGCGAAACAAACCAATAGGACCATCATGGAGTGCGTTAGAAACATGATTCGTGCACAAGGACTTGACTTGGAGTTTTGGGTCGAAGCGGTGCACACAACGGTTTACATCAAGAATCGATGCACAACAAAAGCTCTTGATTTAAAAACTCCGCAAGAAGCATGGACTGGTATAAAACATGATGTATCTCATTTGAGAGTTTTCGGTTGCAAAACATATGCCACGTTCCTGATGAAAAGATAAGCAAATTAGAGTCCAAATCCATACCTTATGTGTTTTTGGGGTATTATGAAGGGACCAAAGCATATCGTTTGATGTGTGTAGAAACCAAAAGGATCATCAAGAGTCGAGATGCTATGTTCTTGGAAGGGACATAAGAAGTAGAAGGTGTTTATGATAATACACCCCCTTCAAAACAAGTAGAACATGTTGTTGTGGATGAAGTCGTGAATGATGATGAGCTTGTCAAGAATGCGAATCGTATATCTTTGAAAGAGAGACCATTAGAAGATGTGGAAGTTGATGAATCTACATCAAATTCTTCTTCAAAAAAAGAATTTGTTGCACCACAAGATGAGGGTTTGAATGAACCACAACAAGAAGGACAAAGAGAAAGGCCCCAAAGACAACGTAAATAGTGGCCTCGTGATTGGTGGGTTGCCACCAAAGAGGTGGAATGGGCCACCATAGCTTTTTCGAAAGAACCTCAAACTGTGGAAGAGGCATTGAATGGTGAAGATGCAAAGACGTGCGAGATTACCATCAAAAAGAATACGAATCTCTTGTTGTCCTTGGTGCCACTCCCTAAGGGTAGGAGACCCATTTCTTGCAAATGGGTGTTCAAAATCAAACATGGGGTCGATGATGAAGTGAAAATTACAAGGCCACACTTATGGCAAGAGGTTTCACCCAAACATTTGGAGTCAATTACAATGAAACTTTTGCACCCGTTGTGAAGTTTGTGTCAATTTGTTGTATCCTTGCACTAGTGGCCATTGAAGACATGGAGATTCATCAAATGGACGTCAAAATCGCATTTCTCAATGGAGACCTTGAATAGGAGATCTACATGGAACAACCTGAAGGATTCACACAAGAAGGTGAGCAGCTTTTGTGTAAACTTCACAAGTCATTGTACAGGTTGAAACAATCTCTAAGGACTTGGAATCAAAAGTTAGATGTTTTTTTGAAAAGCATCGAGTTTGTGAGGAGTGATGCGAACTTTAGCGTGTATGTTGCGCAAGTCGGAGATGTCAAATTTTTCATTATCATCTACGTTGATGATTTCATCTTAGTGTGCAATAATAAGGATAAGCTTTTGCAAGTGAAGGAAGAACTTTCTCGAAAGACCTCTTGGCGACTTGCATTTCTTCCTTGGCATGGAAGTGGAAAGGGATTGTGCACAACGTTTTCTTTACATCAACCAAATTGGGTATCTCAAGGAGATTCTCAAATGCTTTCGCATGGAGGATTGTAAAGCCATTGGAGTGCCACTTGATCTCAAAACAAAGTTGAAAAAGAATGAGAACAAGGATGTTGAAATGGTGAAGGTTCCTTATCAACAAGCTATGGGATCCTTGATGTATGCCATGTTGTGTATTCGGTCGGATTTGGCATATCCAATAAGCGTGGTGAGTCAACACATGGCCAATCCAAGCCTAGAACATTAGATTGGGGTCAAGCACATTTTTCGATACTTGCAAGGCACTTTGCAATTCAAATTACACTTTAAAGGATTACCACCCCAAGATTTGGTTAGATATTGTGATGCGGATTGGGGTGGTGACCTTGAGGATAGGAGATCCACCATAGGGTTTGTATTCATGATGGGAGGTGGAGCCATTTCTTGGAGTAGCAAACAACAACCCACAATCGTTTTATCAACGGTCGAGGCCGAATACATGGCAAGTACGCAAGCTACTAAGGAAACCATATGGATGACAAAATTCATGGAGGAATTAGGGTACATGAAAGAGAAGAAGGCGATGGTGATTCGATGTGACAACCAAGGTGTAATATCATTGACAAAGAATCCCACGCAACATGTTCGAACAAAGCACATTGATGTGCAACATCATTTTGTTTGATAACAAGTTGAAAATGGTGAAGTTACTTTCAAATATTGTTCAACAAAGGACATGGTGGCGGATGTGTTTACTAAGGCATTATCAAAAAAACGACATAACAAATTGATAACCATGTTCGGATTAGAAACTTCATAAAGTGGGAGTGTTAGAAATACTATTCGTTTCTAATTCTCAATATTGATGAATGTGTTAAACATTCATCAAAAGGATGAATAGTATTCACATCCATGTAGTAGTTAGGTTAAGGTTTAGAAGTGGAAACTACTTAGGGTTTGGTATCCATGTAGTAGTTAGGTTAAGGTTTAGAAGTGGAAACTACTTAGGGTTTGGTATC
>Ga0116231_10004439_pt1 | contig 28383 bp, 22 predicted proteins | sample S1TSphgellanicum_2_FD_89695 | JGI IMG/M metagenome (GOLD analysis project Ga0116231, IMG submission 89695) | Host-associated microbial communities from peat moss isolated from Minnesota, USA - S1T2_Fd - Sphagnum magellanicum MG | ecosystem: Host-associated > Plants > Peat moss > Unclassified...
AATGAAAATGAATTAGATTAATTAGGTGGTTTTAATTAAGAACCCAAAATTTGAAGATTTCAATTCTTAGCATCAATCCTTAAATTTATTGGCTAATATTCCATCATACCATTATGTGATGATGGTCAATTATTGAATTATATTTTGAAATTTACTTTGCATGTAAATGATCTTCTTTCGTGACTCACTTGATTTTTTGAAAGAAAATTAACAAGCTTCAAAAATTTGCAAATATGGGAATATAATCAAAATTTAAATTTACATGATGTTGCAAGATGGATATGGTATAGTTTAATTCATAGATTATTGTCTTGTTCTACTTTACATTTTCAATCAACTATATGTATGTTGTCAAATATTGTGATTGTACACTTCATGAATCTTGCATTTCTTTGATTTTATATATAATCAAATTATTTTCAAGACTTATTTGATGAATATTGTTGACATTTTTTCTTTTTTTTCTTTTGTAAAGATACCCAGTGCATGATTTAAATCCTAATTGCACTTCAAAGAACCCGAATTTGACCATAATTTTTTTCCATGGGATTACTTATGGGATTGATGACAATTGGAAGCAAATATGGACAACATGCCCCATGGATGATAAAGAATAATGCATATGTTAGCCACAAATGTGGATCCCAAGGGACTTGAATGACAATGTCAAAATTTTGTCACTATCATATGATTCTAATGTTGTGACAAGTGTCCACAATGATGTGATTGAAATTGGCCGAAACCTCATTGAAAGCTTGATTACAAATTCAACGTGTGACAATTTCCATATTGATGGGCATCTTAGTTTTCATTATGTGTTTCAATTAAAGATAATTAATTGCATTTTGACATCTTTAAATAAATTGTTCATGTGCATTATTGTGGTACACACTAAATCTTGAACACTTTGGAACTTTCAAATCCATTGAAGAGAACATGAAATGGGGCTTTGGTGTTAATTCTCATGTTGAGATGAATTATTAACAAAGTTTATGTTCACATTATCAAGTTGTGGGAATCCAATTTGTGACGGGAGCTATTTGAAGTTTCATCTTTGGCATTCAAACTAAATTCAATTACCTATATAATTTATTGAATTTCAATCCACTTTGTACCTATATTTAATCTCAAAACAAATATATCTTCTTTCCAATTTCCTACATTCTACTATTTGAATAAATTGTCAATGTAACACATAAAAACTTATCTTTACATTAACACTTGGAATTATATGCCTAGATGCTTGTGCATAATAACTTATTTACCCACACGAGATACAAACATTTTATACATAAACTTTTAAAAGAAAATGAAAAATGAGAAAAAAACTTGCAAACAAATATGTTACAAACTTATGGAATAGGTTATAGTGTTAATTGACAAATTGCACCAAATACAATATATGATGTGACTATTTGTAGATGTACATTACCATTAAAAATGTTGTTGATGCATTTTGAAATATTTTGTAGGTATGAAACTCTTTGGGACAAACCAGTGGCAATGGTTGCTTATAGTTTCGGAAGTCTTGTCCTCAAGAGCTTGGTGGTTGAAATGCACAAACATGTGTATCAAAAGCAAATGAATAATTTGGATGTTAAAGTACAAAATTGTTGTGAGAAATTTTTGAAAAATCTTAAAGGTGTGGTGTTTTATAATGTACCACATGCCAATGGTACCCAAGATCTATCAAATTATTTCAAGTGGCAATGTCAACAAATCTCCAAGGATACAACCCCATCAAGTCTTTATATGGAATCTTTCAACCCAAAAATGGAGCAACTCTCAATAGACTTTAACAAATCTATTTGCGAAGACATCATCTATGCATTTGTTGAAGGATTACCTATTGACAATGAATTTGTAAGATTTTCATTAAACATATTGCCTATCCAACTAGGTTCCATAGTTGAACATTTTTTTTGTTATAGAAACTTGTGTTGGTTTAACTTTTGAAACTACTAGCGTTAGTTGTGAAATTGGTCTTAAGTTTTCCCTTCTTTGTCCACGAATACATTAAAGCATGTATTCATAATAAAAATTGCAAATTCATTGTGAATTGAATGTGAATTGAAAGAAACACCTTTGTATTTTTGTTTCAAATTCCATTTGTAATAGGGTTAAATGAGGTTATGTTACAAATTTATTTGATTTATATAGTTTGAACATAAAATTGTTCCAATCATCATTTGGTTATTACATTTGACAACTTGTATATTAGGATAAATCCAATCATATCAAGGAGTTCCAATTAAAATAACTTTTGCACATGTATAGGGAATTTTAGTGCCAACAGCTTCAGCTATTCGATTGTCGAACAATAATTATTACAAAGTCAAAGATGCTAATCACTTGACAATTTGCAAACCACCATCCAAAGACCATTTAAGCTATTCCAAATTATTGGAATGTTTGAAAATTTTCATGAAGGTAAATAACATTGGTTTTAATTTTGGGAATTATGTATGTTCATCTAATTTGACTATAAACATTATGTCATTTCACTTAAATTGCATGCCATGATTTTTAGGGTACAATTTATTATTTGACGTAAATTTGATTTTTTTGGTGTACTTTGATAGGAAAAAAATATGCAAACTATGCCACCTCTGCCATGTTATGAAGTGACGTTGGAAGATAAAACAAATACCATAAATAGTTTGTTACACAAGGAATCTATTGTTGCATTGGTTGGAATGGGTGGGATTGGGAAGACCACTTTGAGTAAAAAAATGTATCATTTGTTCCACAACCAATATGAAAAATCTAGCTTCTTGGAGGATGTGAAGTCAAAAGACATCAACGATGTCAAAAAAAAACTTCTACAATAATTGTGTGATAGAAAATTACACAAGCATGAAAATGTTGATGAATACCTTGATGAAATCAAACAATGCATGATATCAAAGAAAGTTTTGGTGGTTGTGGATGATGTTGGTATGATGAAAAACCTTGGAGCCTTGCAACTTCCTATTGACAAGCATGCCACTAATGTAGATTGCAAGAGCAAAGTACTTATAAATTGTCGAAATTGGCAAATATTGAAAAATCACGTAAGGGAGTCTGCAAAAGTAGACATGGCATTCTTGGAAGAAGAACAAGCAAGGGAATTTTTCATGTTCCATGCATTCAAACATGCAAATTGTGTGATAAATGATTTTTGAAAAAAATTATATGGAATTTATAAAAGCTTGTGGGGGGCTCCCTTTAAGCCTTGAAATATCAAGTTGTTACTTGTGTGATATTCGTGATTTGAAAAATATGGAAAAATGCATTGCACAAATTGAAAGGTGGGCAAAATATAACATGGGGTTTTGATAATGAGTTGCTTTGGAAAACATTACAAATTTCTTATGACCATTTGAATGAAGAAAATCAAGACATGTTTTTGGATATCCCTTGGTTTTTTGTCGGGTGAACAAAAAGTACGTTTTGTTGAGTGTATTGGAATGGAGATGATTCATCGAGCCCTATGCTTATATTACAAAACTTGAAAGATAGATCTTTAATCAAATGGGTAGAAGATGGTGGCTTATACATGCATGAACAATTATGAGACAAAGGTCGAAATATCGCAACAAAAGTTACAATGAGTCAATTTATTTGGAAACCAAATATATCTTTGCAAAAAAATCAGGTTTGAACAACATGTGCTAATTCAATCCTATGGTATATATATTGTGTCAAAATTCAAAGTGAAACCATAAGTTTTAACTTTATTTAAAGATATATAACATTTTTTCATTAAAAACATGAACATGACATTAGAATGAAAATTTATTTTTATTCATGTTGACAATTATTTATAATTTGTTTGATGCGGTAGGTGATGAAAAATTTAGAAAACATTTCTTTCAAAGAATGTGAAGTTTTGCTTTCATTTTTCCAAAATAGCTCAAAGGAGTTTCACAACCTTAAGTTACTTGACCTAACAAAAGCCTCACTAAATATGGTGGAAAATTTCATCCAAGGTCAAGATTTGAATAACCTTCGATGGTTATGTCTCCAAGAATGCATGATCCAAAAGTTGCCAAATAATTTATTTAATTGTTGTCAGTTACAAAAACTCCATTTAACAAAATGTAATTATCTACAAATTTTTTTTGATATTTCAAACCATGGCTTTAATATGTTAATATGTGTTGATATGAAAAAATTGTCTACATCTATTGCAAAACTAAATGCACTCTTAGAAGTTAATCTATCAGGGTGTTCAAGCTTGTAAGAATTACCTACATCTATTGGCCAATTGAATGCACTTTAGGAGCTTAATCTATCGGAATGTTCAAGTTTACAAGAATTACCTACATCTATTGGCCAATTGAATGCACTTCAGGAGCTTAATCTATCGGAATGTTCAAGTTTACAAGAATTACCTACATCTATTGGCCAATTGAATGCACTTCAAGAGCTTAATATATCGGAATGTTCAAGTTTACAAGAATTACCTACATCTATTGGCCAATTGAATGCACTCCAAAACTTGCATTTGAACAATTGTTGGAGTTTGCAAAAATTACCTACACCTATTAGCCAATTGAGTGCACTCCAAAACCTTGATTTGGACAATTGTTCAAGGTTGCAAAAATTACCAACATCTATTGGGCAATTAAGTGCACTCCAAAACCTTGAATTGTGGGGGTGTTCGAAAATGTAAAAATTACCTACATCTATTGGCCAATTGAAAACACTCCAAAACCTTTGTTTATGGGGGTGTTTGAAGTTGCAAGAATTACCTTTATCTATTGGCCAATTGAATGCACTCCAAAACTTTGATTTGTGTAGGTGTTCGAAAATGCAAGAATTACCTACATCTATTGGCCAATTGAATGCACTTCATGAACTTAATCTATCGAAATGTTCAAATTTACAACAATTACTTTCATCTATTTGCCAATTGAATGCATTCAAAAACCTTTATTTGCACAATTGTTCAAGCTTACAATAATTACCTACATTTATTAACCAATTGAATGCACTCCAAAACCTTGATTTGTCAAGTTGTTTAAGGTTGCAAGAATTACCTACATCTATTGGCCAATTGAGTGCACTCCAAGACCTTTATTTGAGTAATTATTCAAGTTTGTAAGAATTACCTACATCTATTGGCCAATTGAATGCACTCCAAACCCTTTTTTTGAATGATTGTTCAAAGTTGCAAGAATTATCAACATCTATTGGCCAATTGAATGCACTCCAAAACCTTTATTAACACAATTATTCGAGCTTGCAAGAATTACCTACATATATTGGCCAATTGAATGCACTCCAAAAACTTTTTTTGCATGATTGTCCAAGGTTGCGAGAATTACCTACATCCATTGGCCAATTGAGTGCATTCCAAAACCTTTTTTTGCATAATTGTTTGAACTTACAAAGACTGCCTACATCTATTAGCCAATTAAATGCACTCCCATACCTATATTTGGACGATTGTTCAAGCTTGCAAGAATTACCTACATCTATTGGCCAATTGAGTGCACTTTCAACTTTAGATTTGAAAGGGTGTTTGAGTTTGCGACAATTGCCTACATCTATTGGCCAAATTAATGCATTCCAAAAGCTTTATTTGAACAATTGTTCGAGCTTGCAAGAATTGCTTTCATCTATTGGCCGATTGAATGCACTCCAAAACCTTCATTTGGACAATTGTTCAAGCTTGCAAGAATTACCTACATCTATTCGTCAATTGAGTGCACTCCAAAATTTTGATTTGCATAATTGTTCGAGGTTGCAAAAATTACCTACATCTATTGGCCAATTAAGTGCACTTGCAAACTTTCATTTGAACGATTATTCAAGTTTGCAAGAATTACTTGCATCTATTGGCCAATTGAAAACATTCAAAAACCTTTATTTGAACAATTATTCGAGCTTGCAAGAATTACCTACATCTATTAGCCAATTGAATGCACTCGCAAACCTTCATTTGAACGATTGTTCAAATTTGCAAGAATTACCTACATCTATTGGCCAAATGAATGCATTCCGAAACCTTTATTTGAACAATTGTTCGAGCTTGCAAGAATTACCTACATCTATTGGCCAATTAAATGCACTCCAAGAGCTTTATTTGAACAATTGTTCGAGCTTGCAAGAATTGCCTTCATCTATTGGCCAATTAAATGCACTCCAAAACCGTCATTTGAACGATTGTTTGAATTTGCAAAAATTACCTACATCTATTGGCCAAATGAATGCACTTCAAAACCTTGATTTAGACAATTGTTCAAAGTTGCAAGAATTACCTAAATCTATTGGTCAATTGAGTGTGCTCCAAAACTTTGATTTACATAATTGTTCGAGGTTGCAAAAATTACCTACATCTATTGGCCAATTGAGTGCACTCACAAACCTTCATTTGAACAATTGCTCGAGCTTACAAGAATTACTTTCATCTATTGGCCAATTGAGTCCACTCCAAACCCTTAATTTGAACAATTCTTCAAAATTACAATAATTACCTACATTTATTAATCAATTGAGTGAACTCCAAAACTTTGATTTGAGGAAATGTTCAAACTTGCAAAATTTACCTACATTTATTGGCCAATTAAGTGCACTACCAAACCTTTATTTGAGGGGGTGTTTGAACTTACAAAAATTGTCTACATCTATTGACCAATTGAAAACACTCCAAAACCTTTGTTTGTGGGGGTGTTTGAAGTTGCAAAAATTACCTACATCTATTGGCCAATTGAATGCACTCCAAAACCTTCATTTGAACAATTGTTCAAGTTTGCAAGAATTACCTACATCTATTGGCTATTAGATGCACTCCAAAACCTTCATTTGAATGATTGTTCAAGTTTGGAAGAATTACCTACATTTTTTGGCCAATTGAGTGCACTCGAAAACCTTGATTTGAACGATTGTTCAAGGTTGCAAGAATTACCAACATCTATTGGCCAATTGAGTGCACTCCAAAACCTTGATTTGAACGATTGTTCAAGGTTACAAGAATTACCAACATCTATTGGCCAATTGAGTGCACTCCAAAACCTTGATTTGAACGATTGTTCAAGGTTACAAGAATTACCAACATCTATTGGCCAATTGAGTGCACTCCAAAACTTTCATTTTTTAGGGTGTTTGAACTTGCAAAAATTACCTATGTATATTGGTCGATTCAATGCATTCTAAACCTTCATTTGGCAAGGTGTTTAAACTAGAAAAAATTACATATATCTCTTGGGAATTGAATGCATGTTAAAAGCTTAAGTTGGTGACTAAATGTAGATTAGTGTAGGATTTTAAGCAAAACTATAATTATATATTCTATCAATAAAATTTCACTCACTTTGAATTATTGTACAAATCACATAAAAATGATTTGAGTTTGAAAACAAAATATGTTATAAAAGTCATGAATTTTAAATAGATTCATAATTGCACATTTATATTGTAAATGTATACAAATAAATTTATAAAGGTTTAAAAAAAACCCTTGTGTGACAACATTTTTTATTAATTTTAAAAATCTAATTTATTGTTGTCAAATGATTAAGAATATTTAGCCCAAGTACATTTATAATGGAAGAACATTTTACAATTTTAAAAATTCATAACCATTAGCATTATCGTAACACAATGTATTAATGAGTAAAATTAATTTCATACAATTGATCTGCATGACTTCAAGAAATTTGGAATTTTTTTATGGGGAAGATTGTTTTTAATGGTTATTCTTTTATATGGGTAAAATTTCATGGAACAATTTTCATTAACATTTGTACTTTGCAATTAATTTATTATAAGTATAATGATTTATAAAGGCCCTATAAATCAAAATAATATTATTTTGAATAATTAAATCATTAATATGTCCACCAATTCCATAGCACAATGACGAGTTAGGATATAAACCATCATCTATTGCAACTTTTCAAGGTTCATTCACAATCAAAGTTCCAAAAATGAATGTTTAACTTTTAAAGGATTTTGAAGTCCAACTTTGAATTTTTATTTTATTGAAATGATAACAATTGCAGTGGATTGTTGTATGTTAATAAAAAAAATGATGTCTTATTATATTCATAAATATGTTTAAATTATTTTGGATATTATGTAAATGTTTTTTTGAGATTTTTTAAATTGAATATATTAATTGCTTTAAACTTCATTTTTTGAGTAATCAAAAGGAATGTAAAAACTCATGCAAATTGATTCAAACTTTTTGTACAAGAAAAACATGTTTTGTTCAAAGCAAATATGTGTTCATTGGGTGAAATTGATGGGAAAAAAAATCATAACAAAATTTCAAAGGCTTGAAATTTTGAGCCAAATGGTTGCAAGGGAAAATACTCATTTGTTTATACTAATTTGCTTGTCTATATCCATTAAGCTCAAATTTCTAGCTCAATACATATGTCATATGTGTACTTGTAAACCAAAATATTGATGCACAATTATGTATGCTCATGAAAAGTCATTAGCACCACATGAATATGTTATATTGGGCTACTTGATTTTGCTCAGTCAATTTTTTTCCATGTAATTGTTACTTTTAAAAGTAGCCCTAAGAAATGTTGGAGTTTTCATACTTTTTTTTTGAACTCAAATTGTGAATGAACCCTTCATAAAAAAATATCTCCTAAATATCCCCCCATCATGCATCAAACATGGACAAGTGTTGAAAATTGTCAAATTGTGATAGTATTTTGTTTACATTGTATATGTAGCTTGCATTCCCCTTGTCTAATTGTTTGAGCTTGTAATAACTACCTACATCTATTCACCAATTGGATGCCCTCCAAGAGCTTCCTTTGTGGGGGTGTTTGAGCTTATAAGAATAGATTTATGTCTATGGACCCATAGAATGCACTATGGAAGCTCATTTAATACGGGGGTGTTTGAATTTGCAAAAATTAATTGTACATCTATTGGTTTCTTGAATGCAACCCAAAAGCTTCATTTGTTGGTACATGCATTCAAAATGGACCAAAAATAACACATTAGAACTTCCTAAAAATTCAACACACAAAGGCCTATTATTGATGTCATGTAAAAAAATATTAGTCATGTGATCCAAACAATGCAAATTACATATGGCCATTTGGTAAGTATGAATTTTATAGAACGTTTATACTATAATATTTTTATTAAAAAATTTATATATTTCAAAATGTACATTCTAAATTTTATAAAAAGAAACATATAGCAATTGATATAATTCATTATTGTAACAACGATTTTGCACTTCCTACACATAGTTTTTTCATGATTGCAAAAACAACCACTATTGTTGTAGATGAATAGGATGGTAGGTGATAACCTACATGAAGTAATGAAAGTAATATCCATTGTAATGCCTTTTTTCATGATCTTTAATCATTTTTACTACCTTTGTTGGCATGTAACAAGGTAGGTGGTAAGCGATAAGCAACATGTAGGGCTACAACAACAATTATAAGCCGTGTAACACCTTTCATTGTGTTTTTATTCTCATTATTGAAGTATATTACAAATGATGTAGTTTATTCTTTTTCATATTATGTCTTTAGAACAATTGGTTTCGAACTCATTAAATATAGCCTTTTAGGACCAAACAAATACTAACAACCCAACCAAGAATGTCCTAGGATTCATGCACACTTGCACAAGTGTGGGATGGAAGTGAACCCCAAACATTTTAAAGTGAAAATCATTTTGAAAGTTGAAGTTTCCAAGTGTTTTGAATCTTTGGGACAAAAATGTAAATAATAAATGAAGTCCCCAATACATTATTGTAAAGGTCTTGAAGCAACATCAAAAAGTGGATTCGCACTTTGCAATATTTGGAATTTTGAGTTGAAAGTATGGCCAAAAGAAAGCTCATGAATCAAATTCACAATTTGATTCTTGACCATTAAAACTTAAGAATGTGGATCAAATGACCTTTAATCAAGGTGTGCAACATGCCATTGGAAAGATCTTGTTGCAACCAAAAGAAATCCTTATCTTTTGCCATTTTTTGATGAGGTACTAAACACTGTAGCAGGGTATGAAGCCTATTCATTTTTAGATGGATACTCAGGATACCACTAGATTTTTATAGCTCTCAAAAATAGATAAAAACAAATTTTGTAATAGATTGGGGAGCTTTTGTTTGGATGGTGATGCCATTTGGTGTTAAAAATGGGCCACCAACTTCCCAAAAAATAATCAGCAAAGCCTTTAAATAATACTTAGACCAGTTCATGAAGATGTTTTAAGATGATTTCACAGTGTATATTGATATGGAGAGTCATTTGATGAAGGTCATATTTTGCTTTCATAATTGCATAAAATATAAAATCAATCTTAACTAAATGTGCTTTTATGGTATTTTCAAGATTGACTTTAGTGTTCATAATTTCCAAGGAAGAAAAAAATATGAAACCCTAAGAAGGTTAAGGCAATAGTGAATATGCTAGTACCTACAAGCCCACAACAGATTTAGGTCTTTAATGGTATGGCTTAGTTTTATAAATGTTTCATAAAAAAACTTTGCCTTTATCATGGCACCAATCACAAAACCAGTGAGGAAAATAAAACCTTTTATCTATACCACAAAGTGTCAAGAAGCTTGGGATCATATCAAGCAGAAATACATGGAAGCACCAATTTTGATGCCTCCAAATTGGTAGTTGGAGTTTCATGTGCACACAAATGCATCATTATTGGTAATAATTGTAATGTTGGCATGAAAGCCAATTGGTAAGTATGACCAGCTTATAGTATATGCCTTTAGAGTATTAAATTAAGTAAAGTAAAAATATATTACTATAGAGAGAAAAGTTTTAGTAATGGTTTATGCTTTGCATAAGTTCAAACATTTTTTGTTGGGAAACAAATTTGTTTTTTATGTAGACCACATGGCTCTGGTATAATTGGTCAATAAAACATAGGTGTTTCGAAAGATAGCTAGATGGTTGTTATTATTATTCATAGTATTCTACAAGCTTGGTAGAACACATGTAATTACTGATGTTTTATCCAAATTACTAGATAGTTCAAAACCATTGGGATTCTTATATCAAACTATGGATGCATCATTATTTTATGTAGAACCTATATGGATGTAGGAAGTAAGAAGCTATCTAAAGATAGATCAAATGCCATAAACTTTGAACTTGGCTCAAAAACAAAAATTGGCCAAAAAAGTAAAACCTTTTATTTTGAAAAAGGGAATAATGTACAGAGTGGAATAAGACAATAGAATGCACATATGTTTGACCACCTCAAGAGCACAAATTTTTCTGAAGGAGTTACATGAAGGAATGGCAAGAGGAAATTTTGTTGCAAATATTATTGCAAAGAAAATTTTGGATGTAGGATATTGGTGGCCAACTCTATTCAAAGATACTCATGAATTTTGTAGAAGCTATGACAATTGTCAAAAAATTGGAGGATTGAAAACAAAACATTTGGCCAAGTTGATAACACTTCTAGAGGAACCTTCTATGACGTGGGGTCTAGATTTTATAAGTCCAATTAAACCAACATGAAGATTAGCATGAAACAAATATATTCTAGTAGCTATAGATTATGCAACTAAGTGGGTAAAGGCAAAGGCACTCAAAACCAATATTACATTAATTATAACTAGATTCATGTATGAGTATATTTTGACCAAATTTGGATGTCCATTGACCATAGTTACAAATCAAGGAGTACATTTCATCAATGACACAATAAAACATTTGACAAAACAATTTTTGTTGAAACATGTTAGTTCAAATACATATTATCCAATAATGAAATGGATAAACCAATTTTACTAACAAAGTCATTGGTAGATTATTGAACAAGTTACTCAATGAGAATAGAACAAACTAGGATGAACATTTGTCCATAGTTTTGTTTTCATATAGGACTGCTTACAAGGTGGCAAAAGTTTATACACCTTACCAATTAGTCTATGGTTTACATCTTCTAATGCCAACAAAATATGTTCTACCAACTATTAATGGGGACCACAAAGATGCAGAACCAACCAGAGTACTAATTGCAATAATAATAGAACTTGAAAAGTTATAGGATGATAGATTGGAGGCTCAGAACAATGTGAGAGCAATCTAATGGAATAGATTTCTATGGAGTCAACATGAAAACATAAAGAATAAGTTCCAATTTGGAAATGATGTTTTATGGTTTCCCAAGGGAGAAAATACACACCTAGGAAAATTCAAGAAAAGATGGTTTGGTCCATTCAGGGTATAGTATTGCTTACCCAATAATATTATTATTTTTGTTTATGTTAACAATTTTGAATCAAATCAAGTATTACTTAATGTTAACAAGTTGAAACCATACAAACATGTGGATTAGACATTGAACGAGATTTAGAGTTTAAAGAATTAGACATCTTTAGAGTCCATAGATTTAGACCATATGGAAAAGAAATTTGATGAAGATTCAAAAGATCAGAGAAAAATAGAGATCATTGGGATTGATTAAACAATAATATTACAAAAAGTTTTAGTAAATTTAATGAGTTAGTAGGTTATGAAAAATTTCATAAACCATGATTATATAGTTTCATAATCATTAGGTTATGGGTTAGATATATATGTCACATTAGAACAAAACTATAGTGATTTGATGACTTAGCATAAAACAAAATAAATATGTAGTGTAGACAACATCAGGTCATCAAATTTAGAGTTATCATTAGAACAACCCAATGCCATGTCCATAGAGTTTTTAAGTTAGAAGGCATAATTATAGCCCATGTTGGTGTTAATATGAGTTTTAACAAGAGATGAAAAGTGTAAAAAAACTAAAAAAATGACAAATCATTAGAATGCTAACCCTAAAGCAAAAAGTGAAACATCACTTCATGAAATGAGATGATTACGTTTTAGGTGGTAAACAATAAAATGCTTCTTCATTTTCATTTTCTACAAGTAAATTTCTATCATTTTTTGTTTCGATAATGAATGTAAAAAAAAGTTTTGTTGAGAAATTGCAACAACAATCCAAAGAGAAATTACAAAAGTTGAGAGAAGAAAAGTAAGAAAAACAGAGAAAACAACAATATTTTGCCTTTGCAATATGGTTTCCAAAAAAAAGGTCCACCATTTCTTTCTCATGTTTATTCTTCTTCTTCCTCTCAGAGATCTTCTCCAATATTTATGTTTGAAAAATCTTTTGAAACAATTTTTAAAAATGAAAGAGATTGCAAGGAAACTTTGAGGAGATATAATTTTAGAAAGCCTAGAAGAGAGGCAAGTCCTAGTGAGCAAGTCAATCCGATTTCCATTTCTGACTCTAAAAAAGGAAAGTAGAACGATGATGTATAACAAGATCAAGAAGCACCATTACATCAAGAGGAGCCTACCCATGAGTAGATTCCAAAGAAAATCCACATTCCCCATAAGAAGCGCACGAAAAGAACAAATCGACAAGCAATGGATGCAAATCTCTATGGGAGAAAGGTGTAGACTCACCAAGATGATGAGGTTAGGTACATTTTTACTCTTATAAAACAAGGTTATAATAGCAATCTAAAGAATATTTTGTTTTGGACAAGCTTTAGAGAAGAAGAAAGAACCTAGGTGAACATAATTAGATTGGTAGGTTTGTTTGAGGTTGAGTGAAAGACTCTTCATCACAACATTCTAGTTGAATTTTTGAACAACTGGAAGTTTGATTTTCAAAATAACAAAATCAAGGTCATGTTGGGGTAAAATTAGAGAATAATAAACAAACATTTATTAGCAAAGGTTTTTAAAATCTACCATACAAGATAAATAGAGGCAAACCAAATAGAATTATAAAATGCCATAATAACATTGTCATATATAGCTGATAAAGTCCCAGATACTTACAACACCAATGAAAGGTGGGTTGTAATGAAGATGAGGTCAGAGTATGTCAATAGAATTGTTGCAATTTTTCCCATTATCTACTAGAAAGATAAGGTGCAATATTTTTGCAATAAGTCTACCATGATGATTTCCAAAGTAGATCATGGAAAGTCTGTCAATTGAGCTACAATTATGTATCATCAATTGGTCAAGGAATTGATCAAATGGGAAAAGTGTCAAGAAAAAATGATTGAGGGAATAGCCAAAACATAACCAAAAAAAAATGTATGCCATTTTGCCATAATCTTAGAAATTTTGTTTCAAAAGTGGTTTCCACTAGAAGGAACATAAGCACAAGAGAAGAAGAAGCATGCAAAACAATCACAAGAAGACATGAAAAGAAAAGAGAGTTTGAGAAAGAGGTTTATAAAAATAAAAAAACCTCTAAACCTTACACACATTTATCTTAAAAAGAATAAACAGCCAGAGACTAAGATAACCAAAAGAAAAATTTTGATGTTTCAATTTGATGATGATGAAAAGAGGGAGACTCTATAGGAAAGGCAAAGAAAACAAGAAGATACTATAATGAGGGGCATATTAATCTTCAATAGGTAATAGAATTGCTAAGGAAACAACAACAACATCAAAGACAAAAAGGAGAAATCCATATATCTGAAGTTTGATTCCAAGACCATAGATCTCTCCCAAGAAAAATCTAAAATATCAAGCTCAACAACCAATAGAGGAACAAATACAAGACTTGGACCTAGATCCATAAAAAATACAACAATATGTTCCAATATTACATAATAATGAAAGTATGCTACCTTCAAGACCAAGCTCTATAATAGGCACAAATGTATTTGGAGAAATATGTACTGCACACAGAAGTTTAACTTCCTTAGGTACAAATTATAAAGGTCAAACTCCTAGGTTTCATACACCAAGGTTTATGCAAGGGCTAAAAGTAGACTTGGATGAACATAGGAGAGTTGCTAATATGTTTCAACAAGCAGTAAAATATAGTGTATAGATGACCAATATTATGCTTAAACTTTTTGATCTGGAAATAAAAAATAAACATATCATACATGAAAAGGACATATTTGTCCAGAATGTGCAAGGGGCTTTGGAGAAGGAAAATAAGCTCAAAGCAGAGTTGCAAGATAAGAACAATGAGAATAATCAAATATTGGTAGAGGTGCAAACAACTAGATAGAATATTAATAACATGGATAAGCACAACAAGGATTTGGAGGACATCATAGTGGAAAAGGATTCTTTGCAAGCAACTCTAAAGGAGATAAATGCCAATTACTAGAACTTGAAGGCAGAGAAGGGTACTCTAAATGTAAAGCACAACAAACTTTGAAGAAACTACAAGAATATGGAACAGATTCATTTGAAGCAACGAAAGGAGTTGGAGGAGCTCATAATGGACATTAATAATGTATATATCAAACCAAGAATGACATACAAAGGCAATGTGGCCAAAGGCACATACAAATGGACAGAAATTTGTAGAAGTAGATGGCCTTTAATGAAAAGTTGCAAAAACTTCTAGAGGAAGCCCAAGGAGTAAAGCCTTTTAATCATGATAATGTTTTTAGAAAAAACAATGAATTCAAGAAGCAACATACTTTGCTTCATGTAAAACTCAAGGCATTGTCAATGGACGAAAAAGATGTACATTTATGGTGGGATGTAGTGCAAGATGTTGTACAGAAAGATATTGGAAAGGTGTGAGAGAAATGAAAGGTTGTACATGCATAAGATATCTCAAATGGAAAAGGTCATATCGTCATTTGAATATGAACCTTTAGTCTTATTTCTAAAACCAAAAACTTCAAATGAAGAATAAAATAGGGGAAATATTGATGGTGTAAGACTATCAAATACAATAATAGAAAAGGAGGAACGAGGAGACCTCAAAGGAAGGAAGGATAACCCTCAAAGGGAAGCTAGTGGTAAAACATATGTATTATAATAGACTTTAGAACCAATAGAATTTGGTTTACATGAGGTTAGTTATTAGGAGTATGCATCTGCAGCCACAGAAATAGGGGAATAGATACAAACTAAAGAACATAGAATTTAAGAGGTTCAATAAGATTAGATTGAGCTTACATTAGAGTTGCAATAACAACAACAGACTCATATTACATTAGATCTATTGTCACATTAATAATTATAAGTTACATCAGAGATACAACAACAAAAGCAAACTTAGATTACATTATATCTATAGTCACAATAATAGCCACAAGTGACATCATAGTTACAATCAAAGGAGTAGAATCGACACATCATTAAACAATTACACAATTATCAATATAAGCATTAGAAGAGTAATAATAGACTCTATATACAACAAAGAATTAGACATTGGTTCAATCTAAAGTATAGTAACCATAAACATAACATATTGTAGTATAAATAGTTCAAACTATAATGCAACAAGATTAGCATCAGATTTATGAATCATAGAATAAAAACCAACATCAGATTGATGAATCATAAAATAAAAACCAACATCAGATTTAGCTTTTTTAGCATACTTTTTGATCCAAAATTTTGGGATGTAATTTAGAGTATGGGTGGGGTAATGTTAAGGGAGTAGTTACTCATGGTAATAACTAGTTAGTATATTTCTATTTACCTAGTTATTGTTTTAGGAATTACTAGTTAGATTACATCATTTTTGTCATTATTTAAATTGAAATAGAACATAGGATTTTTATTTTTTTTATGAATATCTTTTGGGAAGAGGAAGAAAAAATATCATTATAGAACATTGAGTTTTGATGGAATATGAAACAAGAGCATTTTGTTTTTTAGAAAAGCTTCACTTCCATAGCCAGATTTGTTGTTTTTGATGTTTTTATCATACTTTCATTACTGGATTTTATTCTAAAATTAGATATGAGTATATTTGAATGAGCAGATTTTATTAGTATTAGTTTTATGACATGTTTTAGTTTATAGAATAAAATATTTTTTATTTACCATATATGCTTGCAATATTTTATTCATTTAAAATTTCAATTTAGTCATATTGGTATATTTAAATGACCTCATATCAATTCCAATTTATGTTACATCTAATGCTACATTTGTTGATTGGGTTGAACGAACTCAATCATTTATTTCATAAAGATATGGTCGACATTTTTACCATTGGCTCCTCTTTGGAGGTAACCATTTTTGTGTCGAGGAATAATTTTTAAAATCCCATTAACTTTGCACATGGTGCCAAGGACCTTGACCTTTTCATAATTATTTCTTTTGTTAAGGGTTTTTTAAATGGCAAAAATATATATATAATATGATGCATTACATGCATCACACATACACATTTAACTTGTTTGATTCATTGGAGAAGATGAAGGCAATAATTTTTAAATATGTGAAGTTATTTGTAAAAAAATTTAACAAATGATTTCTTGACTTGCCAATTTCAATGCTTCAAAATTGTTCAATCCTAAACATGATCTTGATAACGTGCCTGAATTTTTATTTTTATTTTTTTGATTTATTAAAATTTCAATTGCAAGACGATTATTATTCATGCATTTTTATGTTTAAACCTTAAAATTTATGAAAATATTTTTCATGGTTTGGAAGATCCCAAGGTGACAAACAAACTACCATCCTTAATAGATTAATGTGTATGCTTGCAAAAATGTATATCCAAATTCAACGATGCACTTTTCAAAGTTAAATTACTCTTATGGTGCACATAGGGGTGCAATATGTGCAAGGCAGATTAGGACCACAACATCATGGCATAACAAGCATCCAATAATGAAATGTGGGTTGCTAAAAGATCAAATATTGGCCCCAAGGTAAACCCACAATGGTACTTTTAACCTTTTTCAATGAGGCTTCTCATTAGTTATATTTAACTTGAAAAATGTCAAATTTAGACCTAGAAACCCCGATTCAATCTTGGGAGGAGGTCTATATCAATCTTTAGCAGTTTTCAGAATGAAGGATAGATACCCAACAATTATTGATTGGGTACATACCCACTTATTCGTTGGTTTTCAATATTTATCAAATAACCAAATTTGATACAATAACCATGGTTCTTGAAATTAAACAAAATCAAGGAACTTTCCAAAGTTTCGTCAAAATGTTTTGGTCAATTATTTCATGAAAATTGTTTGTTCTTTGAAGCTTTTGAAATAGTAACTAGAACCAATGGTTCTTTGATTTTATTTTATTTTCAAAAATCAGAATTGACAATTCCTAAATTCTAAAATATTTGAAGAACTAAAACTAACATTTTTTTAAAATTCAAAGAACTGCCCAAACTATTTCATATAATGTTTACAAAAAAATATTTAGGAAATGGGCCTAGGGTTTTACCATGGTACAACCTTGGGTTTACCTAATTCCTAATACATGGCCATAATAAGCTAATGATTGCATAAACACAATGTTCATAATGATATTAGAAGTTGGTAAAGAAAATTTGATTGAGAAAAACTTCTAGTAAAAGTTACTAGGTATGGATTATGGTCAACTGTAGACTTCAACTTCAAACTTTGGATGGGAATTGTGTGCTTGGACAATCCTTCCTATGTGCATCTTTCCTTTTCACAAGTGTTTGCCATTCCCTCACCCTAAAAGGGAGAAAAATACACACATTAGAACCCTGGTTGGGAAAAAGGTCTAGATTAATCCAAGGTTATATAGTGTCAATTCAAAGATTTTATAATTGAATATTATTATACCTTATGATTTATAGATTGTAAAGAATAAATAAATAAATAAATAATCTTAAACATCTACAATGGTGGATAATGTACTCCTATCCTTGCTACCAAGCCCTAGGGTAAGGTGTGGAAAATTTCCAAAAAAGTTATGAGTTAAAATCTCATTGGTTTGTCCAATGATCTTTCACAAGAAGGGGTTTGTGATACAAGTAGTGAAATTATTCAAAATGTAGCCTATGATATTTATGATAATTTTCACCATGTCAAATTGTCATATTTCCACAAAACTTCATTTCACTATTTTGAGGATTATTTAATGACAAAATTGACCTTAGGTTAAAGTACTTGTTGGGGTCATTGGGTCAAAAAATGGCTTTTTGGGAAATTGCCCTCAAAAAGTGACATTAGGCTAAAACCCTAAACATCATGCATGTTTTTTTTTTGCACGTAATGTAGAAAGCACGAAAATCAATTATGCCGCATGTTAGTCATCAAACAAGGCATGTCATATGATCTTTGGTAGTAGAATTTACTTTACAATTTACAACATATCAAATGTCAAACAGGTCACATAATCAACCAAACTTAAAAGCTATAAATTAGGAACATGTTAAGGAACACATTAGGAACTTGGGTTTGCCATGCCAAGGTAAAGTGTTATATATTAAAAAGTTTGTGACATAATACTTATTGGTGCGGCATGTGTTGTTGGCCCAAGTGCGACTTCATTATAATGTAGGGTGGACACAACATCTATCTATGAAAAAAGGTAGTTTGTTTTGTCACGCTTGAAAGAAATTATGTAATTTGATAGAAATCATGCTTGAATTGAATGGTAAGCCTTCAAGTGTTACCATGTTCTCAATTGATTCTTCCTTACAAAACTTGGTTTTAAAAAAAAATTGGATTATCAATGACAAAAATCACTAAAAATTTCATATCTCCCACATCCTAAGTCCAAATCTCACAACATAAATTTCATTAAATTTGAATTGTCAAAATCTTTCCAACAACAACAAAGGCACATCACAATTCCTTTTACTTGAATTTAATGGTAGACATTCAAGTGTTACCACGTCCTCAACTGATTTTTCCTTCCAAAACCTGGTTTTTGGGAATTTATTTGAATTTCACGGGCAAAAGTCACTTAAAAATCAATATTTCTCACATTCTGAATCCAAATCTTACCAAATAAATTCCATTAAATCCTATTTATCAAGATCTTTCCAGCAACACCAAAGGAACATTCCATTTCCTTTGACATTTTCAGCTATGATTTAAATTAATTTAAAATCATTCAATATTCAAGAACTTTTTCACCACAAGTCCAAATGTCATGGAAACAAGGCCATGCACCCCTCCTCGTCCAAAGCTTGACACCAATAACACAATCTGAAGCATCTTGGTTTTGTGTATCTCATAATTACAAAACAAAACAAAACAAACTACCTTCCTTCATAAATAGATGTTATTTTCTTGAAGTGAAATTTATTAAAAAATCCCTATAAATGGAAAAAAATAATTTCATGTGATTGAATTGTTTAGTTTTGATAAAAAGTGTAATTTTATTTTCTAGAGAGGGCAACTTTCTTACATGGTTATAAACATTAAAAATAATGATTGTTTGATAATATATTATTCATAATGTGAAATCAGAAATGTGAAACAACTTCATTTGTCAATGAGACCATTTAATTTTTTTTAGAATAAAAAAACAAAGGCAAAAAGGTTGGTGCAAAACAGCTACTAGACATGAATATATATATTTGGATTTTTCTTTGTGTTATGATAAATATTGGAGTCATACTAATGCACTAGTGAGTTTACAACTCATGTCATTGTATAGCCATCTTGATATTTTCAATAGACTAAGGTTTTTAACTAGGTGTTGAAGGTCTTTCTAAGATTACTATAAGGAAGTTATGATAACTTTTTTGTTTTCAAGATCAAGATTGAATGTAATAAAATATGTTTATTATAACAAATAAATGAAGTTTTTGTTTTCTCATGTATATATATTTTTTATAATCATGCTTTAGAGTGAAATTTATGAATGCACATCATAAATAAATGGATAATTGTCACGACTAGAATTGCAATATAAATTAATTTTTAATAAATGGAATATAATGAGCCTTTGTTGAATATAATGTATTTGGAATAATATGGTTATATAATTTGTGTTCAAAACATTATGATTTAAACCATAGGAGTGAAATCATTTGGGTGAAAGCATGAAAAAAAGGAGTTAATCACGCCAAGGTTAAAGTCCTTTCCAAAGATTGCATTTCCATGTGGCAATTTTCTATTGGTTTATATTGCATTTTTCATGTAGTTTTTAAAACTCAATATCAAATTTTGAGGTCAAATATGACATGTAACATGATAAAAACTCAATTTTTTTTGCATCAAGCTTTACATTATAATCAAATCTACAACTTTACTTTGAACCATGATTACAAATTCAAAACTATAATAGTGTAAAAGGACATTCGAATATTAAAATCTAAAAATGTATATGTATATTTGTTTTTTGAATGTTTTGAACACATGGATCCCTTTTCGTGGAATATATTAAAATTCATAAAAAGATTGAAACAATTTGGTGAACATTTAATAAGGGAAAATAAATTTCGATACAAAAAAACCACATGTCCATATTTTTTATAAAAGTGTTTTAAACATATAAAAAAAACTTTTGAAACATGGAAAATTTTGTAGTTGCAACTTTGAAAGTATAAGGACTTATTTTTAAAAGATTTTTTTTTTTTGACATATAGTGTTCCCATGGTGATTTTTCAAATTTTCAAAAAACAAAATTTAAAGATTTTCCACATAGTGTTTGGTTCATTTTTTCATGTTTTTACCCATTAAGTGTTAAATTATAACATATAACTAAATGCTTGTGAACTTTTATTTGTGACAACATATCATATGTAAAATCGGGTGCAAATACTTTTTTTTTTATAATAATAACTTTGTTTAAAATAGTAGCTCTTTGAGCTTTATGACTAGTAATAGCGTAACCCGATATGATGGAATGTAGCTTTACAAAAATTATTTTCATATGTATATTTTCTTTTGTAATTACGTTTTTTTAATACAAGTTCAAATCTTGTATATGTTTTTATAATTAAATTTTATATCTTTTAATTATCATTGAATTGTATGAATGTAACTATTGTCATAGCTCCAATTTTTGCTCCCTTTGACATATCAATGTTTTTAATTTTAATAACCAAAGCTCCAATTACAATTTTCTTATATGTTCAAAATGGGGTCCTTTAATCTATTGTTGCATATATTCAATTCAGAATCATTTGTATCCAATAAACATCAAATATTTTATTTCATGTAAATAACTTTTGAAGTAATAAATTATTGTAGGTTTCCACATCTATACAATGGGTGCAAAAGATTGTTGTTTTGTCATATCTGTTTTAAAGTAATTCATCTTTTGAAATTATGCAATGTAACAAAACATCATTGATTTTTATTTGAATTGGTTGTCTACATCAAATGACATTCAAAAATTGTAAATAGATTGGATATCTTGCATGTTTCATTGAAGAATTAAAATGATGGTGAGTTGCATTTAACCAAGATGGTGGTGTAAATATATGGCAATTTTTACAACATTTTTCTACATCAAAATTGTTTACATAGTGTCAATAGTTGTGATATGTCACCAACTAGTAAAATTAAATAGAATTAAAAGGGTTGACAACATTTTGAAAATATTGTTTTAAATGTCGTTCAATTGTGCATAAAATAATATTTATCATCATAGGTATTTCATCAATTACAATTAAATTTGCTTGTTTAAATGCTTTTAGTGTCAAGCTTGGTTATGTGATCATAGTTAAATATCCTTTAATAAGTATTTTAAACATTAAATGTATTGTAAATGCATCTAGTGATAATTGTAAAGCAACAACTCCTATTGTAATTAAAAACAATACCTTTTTGTCTTCTCATTGAAGTTGATGAAATAAATATTTCACAAAAATGTCTTCCCACTTGTAAGGGGACCTTGAAGTATATGGAATCTTTTATTGACTAAAGTTCATGAATCAATTTTGTTCCTTGTTAAATGTTGATGTCTCAAAGATATCATTGAAAATATGATGAGGAAAATTAATAAGAAAATCTTGATTTTCAAAATTCAAGATGATAGACATTGATGGATTTGAAACTTGGATATATTTTGGATCTAAATATGGGTGCAATTTGAATATTTTATTATATAGTTATGTTTGTTTCTCATTTTCAAATTGATTTTGTGTTGCATATTGATGAGGAAACCTTTATAAGATTCAAGATTTGGTAATAAAACTTGAATTTGACTTTCATGCACATAAGATTGATGGATGTTACATTTTGAAAGGAAATTGTATGCATCACAAAAGTTATATTTTGAAATAACATATTGTAAAAAAACCTTCATTATTGTGAACAAGATGAAAATTTGTGAATCTGACCAATTTTTCATTTTTATAAATGGTAGACTATCTTTGCGGAATTGTTTTATAAATCAAGCTTTGACATGCATTTTCTTTCTCATATTTTGTTCAAATGAAACAAATGAAAATTCTTTTTTGAACTTTTTTTGAAAAACTACACATACAGAGTAAAGAAACTTACAAAATTCCAAATCATTTTTAGGAAAAAGAAAATTGAATTTTTTGTTTAGTAACAATTCAAAACACATTTCTTCACAAACAAAATGATTTAATAACATAATTTGTAAATATTTTTTTATGATGAAATTTAAGAAATTTCATTTTAATACATTATAGTTTATGGCTAACATAAATAAAACGTAAATTATTTTTTTCAAATTTAACCATATATTTTAAATACAAATAAAAATTTCATTGTTTTTTGAATATTACATTACAAAGTTAAAACTATATTATGTCCCCCAAAATAAAATAAAATAAAATAATCTAACTTAATGTATTAATTAATATATGTTAATTCCGTAATATAATATAATATAAATAACTAAATATAATTTATCAACATATAATAACTAGAACCCTGCGAATGGGGGAAAAAGCTTTAGATTAATTGAAGGTTATTTAATGTCAATCCAAAAATCTCATAATTGAGAGTAATGATTCTATTTGCATTTTATCTTCCTCGAAAATTCTTTAAATAAATATAAATGATAATTGATAAATAATGTTATGTATTACTAAATCTTTTTGTATATGGTGTAATGCATAATGCATGATGCAAACACGTGTATCAAACAATAATTTTTTCTTCAAATTTTTTAATAGTTGCAAAATTCAATTAATGCAATGGTGGTGAATAAATTCATATTCACATAATACTAATAAACCCCAATCCACGACTACATGATTGGGTTGGAAATCATTTAGGATTATGTGATTACATGATTGCATAGCCTAGGATGGGAAAATGTAGATCAAATTACCTACGACTACCCTAGGTATACAAAAAATACCCATGTTAATTTAAAATAATTACCTATAAGGTAGGTCAATTTATGTAGATATGATAATCATATTTTCAGAGGCTACTAGCTTGGGTATACTAAAGTTTTTATATGAAAGTTACATCAAAAGGAATTTTTCTAAATATGGGGATCATTCATCAAAGTTCATAAGTTATGCACATGTACATATGTAGTTATTTGCAAATCCAAATTCTATTAACTATTTGGTTGTTATAAATAAACTCATGTCATTATTATTTTGTTATTTTCCCATAATACATTATGCAAACATGTGCATCAAGCAATGTGCTCTAGAGCTTGTAAACGTTTGTCTTTTGCGAGGTGAATATTTCATGGTTGGAAATATTTTAAAACAATATGGGAAAGGGGTTTAAGAATTTACAAGTCTACCAAATGTTTCACTCATGATAGAGCTACATATAATGTGCCATTTTTTTTCAAGTTTTGTGGGGATGGATGTAAGAGTGGTCTAAGGATTGCTTCTAAAAGGGTTAGTCCTTGGCATTTGTCAATTATGAGAACAAAGGCAAGGACAATGGGAATTTGTTCAATAAAAATAGTGAAACTTCGGTTTGGAAGTTTGATGAATACATCTCATTCCAATATTGGGTGCATGCCAATAATGCCAAGTGGAAATTTAGGATCTAAAATTTGGTCACAACCAAGCAAATTTATGAAAACTATTTCAGGTAATGTGGATGAAACAAATACTATATACCTAGAAGTTTCATCAATGACTTGGTGATGTTTAATTGCAGTTTTTGGCAACTTGTAGTCAATAACATGACCCAAGGTTCCATTAGCAACTTCCTTGGGTCTAAAATTGTTTTTTGTGCACATGACAAGCATTCCCACCACAAGTTCCAAAATCATTGGCAAACAACTTGTTTTGTCATCGTGTAAACAATTGAGGCTTCAACGTTCATGAACATAAAGAGTCAAATAGAAGCCCCTTGTGACACGAATATGGAATTGTATTGGTGGAGATTCCTTTTGTATGATAAATAGTTTTTCACATGAACAATTTGAAGGCAATTCGAAGCAAGTTTGATGTAAGTAGAATAAGCTTGAATTCAAAACTAGTTGTTACAATATTGAAGTCCATATGTCTCGAATTGATAGCATTGACATCATGGCTACTAGGAATTATAGTGGAAAATCTTCAAAGAAATGTTGCAAAATCCAGGTTGTCTTGTTATTGCACAATTTCTATCAAGTAATTAAATGGTTAATTTTTTGATAGAGGTTATAACCAACCTAGTTTTGAACGGATGCATTTGGAGAAGGTTGGGTAAATAATGTTGGGCCAACTATAGGGTCAAGTTGGAGCAATTGTTCACAATAAAGGATGTGTTTTTCACCAACAACAATGTTGGGGCATCTTTTTAGTTGTTTCAAGAATGCATTTAGTTGGATCCAAAAAAAATTGTGCACATGTTGAAGCCTCTTCAACGATCAACATACATAGTCCAACAAAATTTTCAATGTCCTTAATAGTGGGCTAGGCATTTTGTGGCTTTCCATGGAGGTTGAAGTTGAATGTTGCATGAATTGTTTAACCTTCAACATTAACAACGACAATTCCCATTTGGGCAACTACCATGACAAAATTTGGTCATTGCCAGCTAGAGGTTAAAGGTCAATAAAGCCTTGATGACATGACTCTTACCAATTCTTGCATCTCCACCAAACTAAACGAAAATAGGTTCTATAGGTGTAAGATTATCATATGAGTTGAGTAACATGCACCCCACCAACATGAACATGGCATGTTGTTTTTGGTTAAGATTACAAGCAATTGAAACATCTTTTAAAGAAGGGTACATTATAAGAGGAGACGAAATAACAAGAAGGGGTGTCTAGTCCATATCAATTGTAGCTGCTATAATCATTTCCACTCTTACCAAAAGCATATTGAATCCAATAAATGTAGTTGTAAAATGTTGGAAGATTGAATTGGCACATGGAGCATCACAAAGATCCTTCATTCTAGCTTGTAATGCTATTGGATCCATGTGATGAAATATCATGGGAACAACATGTGGAAATGAAACAACTATATTTTTAGCAATTGTAGTTGAATTAGGTATGGCATTGAGGTCACCATATAAAGATTGTGAAAGGTCAAGGTTTTCCATGTCATTGTCAAATTCAAATTGTTGATTCTTGTTTGGGTCATTTTTAGAATATTCATCATTGTTGTAGTAAGGTGCATTTGGTGCTAAGAGTTGGTGTCATTTGGGTGGTCTAACAAAATTTCAAATTCATGATTGGTGCCATGCATCTCATTTGTTCTTCACTTGCCCACATAATAATCCTCACAATGTTCTATGTAGGCTTGCATGGCAATTGATTGGTTGTGTGATTGAAATGTGTGTTCCCATGAAATATGATCACCCAAGAAGTTGTTGAGGTAGCGAAAGGGTTTGTGCAATATACATAGTGTTTGGAAGTATGAGAGGCGCTTTTTGGTGCCAAATCCTTTCATGATATATATGGCAATTGAGCTCCATAGTCATTGACAATGCATCTAAAGGTTTGAGCTTTTAATGAATGGGAAGTTTGTTGATGGTGGGGCTTTTTGAATGGGAGTTATTTGATGGAAACAATTTTTTTATAAATTAAGGTGAACTCACAAAAGGACAAGTGTTCCAATGAATCTTGATAGCATGAATAATCTATAGTGGGTGTGTAGATAGCCACATATCCATTTACTGATCTTACAAGTGAAACCTCCACAATATTTGCATTCATCAAATTTATATAAAAGGTATTTGATGAATAACATGACAAATTCATGAAACTTGTAAAAAGGACCACCTGGAAGTAGATATAGCCATGCCATTAGAATTGCAATCTCTTGCTTAGAGGACATAAAACATATCATGCTTGATATCTTCTGGCATCCCTTTATGTCAATATCTACATTGTTAGGAAGGTTAGACTTTTGACTAACCCATTTGTCGAATGCACTTAAATGGAGGGTAGCCAAATTCTCAGATTCATTTTGGTTGTTTGTTGTATACTACATAATGTAATATGTTATGTCAAGTCCATCTCCACCAATGAGGCAACATATATCATGGTTGCATTTGAATGTGGCAACGGTTATTAGAGAGTATCCATTGATGTATTCATTGTTGATTCGACGCTAAGGAATGATTTTGAAATCAACATTGACCATAGTCACCAAAATGGTTGATTGGGCGAAAGCAAAATGACACATTACCCCAAAAGGCATGCGTACAAATTTCTTGAAACAAGATTTTGAATGAGCCCAATAGTGGCTTTGGTACCTAAATAATGTTAAGGTTAATATAATTGAGACCACTTTGAAGGTGTTTGACTTTGCATTTGGAAAAGGTAACAGATCCAGTGCATTAATGAAGTTTTCAATCTCAGGGGTTTGAAAGTTTTAGGTTGAATACAAATGGAAGTTGCCATTTTGGTGGTTGTTTGTTTCGAGAGATGTTCACTTGTGAAACAAGTTTTGCATGTTGGACAATTTGTCGCAATAGGTGCACATGTGTTTTACTTGGGCATTTTGAAAGCAAAAACAAGTAAGACTAACACTTGGAAAGGACTGTCACATTTAGGACAAATAGCCCCTTTCGAAATGGGTACTTCCATTTGGAGAAATGTTGTTTGATGTGCAATGAAGCGGTTCATAAACGTGGAGTTTGGATTTCTAACAAGTTGTAGAAACCCGGTTGTAGTGGTTGGCATGCCATGAGTATACACCAACCAATGGGCGTGGAGGTTTCCAAATCATTGGGATTCCATGGAAGCAAAAAACCCTTTACAAAAGCCAAATAGTCCACCACCTAGAGCAAGACATTGCAATTTTCTATCCCACTTCATTAATATGTTGATGACAATATTCATGATTTGATCGAAATATCGGGCACAAGCGACATGATCATTGGTTAATGTAGCTGCTCTTTCAAATGAACTTAGTAGGATAGTGGTGTCCATATGGCGAAGCTAGTCATTGGAAATCACCCCAACATAATTGGTGACAAGCCAAACACTTATATGAACATTGTGTGAGGAATTGCCATTCATTAATTGGTTTATTTGATATAACAATTTTGAGTTGATAAATATCATATTAAGAGGGGAGCGAATGATTACCTACATTATTTGGAGTGATAGTGAAAAAGTGGGATGGTTGGTCAAAGTTGTTGATTGTGAAAACACGTGTGTTTGGCTTGTTGTCATTCTTCATTGGAAACCCAATAATGTTTGAATCCAACGTGAATCCCACCTTGTAATGCATGTTGAAGATTATGATGTAGATGTTAGAAACATTAGAAATGGTGTGGTAGATATTAGAAACAATGTGGTAGTTAAGTGTTGCAAGTAATCAAAGACATAGGTAGATTTGAAATATGTAAGT
>Ga0116231_10004441_pt1 | contig 28376 bp, 21 predicted proteins | sample S1TSphgellanicum_2_FD_89695 | JGI IMG/M metagenome (GOLD analysis project Ga0116231, IMG submission 89695) | Host-associated microbial communities from peat moss isolated from Minnesota, USA - S1T2_Fd - Sphagnum magellanicum MG | ecosystem: Host-associated > Plants > Peat moss > Unclassified...
CTTGCCCCCGCCGAGGGCCTTGAGCCGGTCTAGGTTCGGCGCCGCGCCAAAACCGCCCATCTTTCCGAGGCCGCCGCCGGGAGGAGCGACCCCGGGCGGCAGGCCGGCGCCCATCCCGCCCATGCCGCCCATGGCGGCCATCATCCCCGCGAGGCCCTTGCCGCCGCCTCGGCTCATGGATTTGATCATATCCGCCATTTGGCGATGCTGCTTGAGGAGGCGGTTGACCTCCGCCACCTCGACGCCCGCGCCCGCGGCGATGCGCCGCTTGCGTGAGCCGTTCAGGAGGTCGGGTTTCTTGCGCTCTACCTTGGTCATTGAGCTGATGATCGCCTCCTGACGACGGAACGCACGGTCGTCGATGCCGCTTTCGGCGATCTGCTTCTTCACCTTCTGAACTCCGGGGAGCATGCCCATGATCCCCTGGAGCCCGCCCATCCGCTGCATCTGGCGCAGCTGAGCGGCCAGATCGTCGAGGTCGAACTGACCCTTGGCCATCTTTCTGGCCATGCGCTCGGCCTGAGCCTGGTCGACCTCCTGGACGGCCTTCTCCACCAGGGCGACCACATCGCCCTGCCCGAGGATGCGCCCCGCGACGCGCTGGGCGTCAAACACTTCAAGAGCGTCGATTTTCTCGCCGGCGCCGAGAAATTTGATGGGCAGGCCTGTGACATGGCGCATGGAAAGAGCCGCCCCGCCCCGCCCGTCCCCGTCCGCCCGTGTCAGCACCAGCCCGGTGAGCGGCAGGCGTTCGTGGAACGCCTTTGCGGTCTTCACCGCATCCTGACCCGTCAGGCTGTCCGCCACGAGGAGGATCTCGGCGGGCTGGGCGATGCGGGCGATTTCGGCCGCCTCGCTCATCATGGCCTCGTCCAGCGTCGTGCGGCCGGCCGTGTCCAAGAGCAGAACGTCGTAGCCCCCGAGGCGCGCGGCGTTGAGGGCCCGCCGGGCGATGTCCGGCGCCGACTGACCGGCGACGATGGGCAGGGTGTCCACCTGGGCCTGGCGGCCGAGGGCGGCCAGTTGCTCCATAGCCGCCGGACGGCGGGTGTCGAGGGACGCCATTAAGATCTTGCGGCGGTCGGTCTTGGACAGGCGCACGGCGATCTTCGCCGCGGTGGTGGTTTTGCCCGAGCCTTGCAGGCCCGCCATCATGATGACCGCCGGCGGATTGACCTCAAGATTGAGGCCCTCGGAGGTTTCGCCGCCGAGCATTTCCACAAGGCCGTCGTAGACGATCTTGACCACCTGGTCGGCGGGACGCACAGAACGGATGACCGCCTCGCCCGTGGCGCTTTCGCGCGCCCTGGCGATGAAGTCGCGCACCACCGGCAAGGCGACGTCGGCGTCCAGCAGGGCCAGCCGCACTTGGCGCAGGGCCTCGTCGACATCCTTCTCAGAGAGAACGCCGCGACCGGTCAGTCCCTCAAATACGCCTGTAAGTCGTTCGCCTAGGCTCTCGAACATGTCATCCTCGCATCGGCCCAACGCAAATCGCCCCCGTGGACGATCACGTCGACGGGGGGCCTCGCCGCCCTCGTCCAGCCTAAGATAGGCGTGGGGTCGTGGCGGTGGAGGGCGCGATTTACATGGCGCCGGATGAGGGCCGTTTACGGCGGACGCCGCGCCGCGTCAATAATAGCCGCCGCTGTCCGTGCGGCAGGAGCAATCATGACCGCCCATTACACCGACCGTCTCTCCGCCCGGCCCGGGGAAACCGTCCGCCTTCACGCCGCCTCAGCCGCCGGCCCGTGCCGGCTTGAGGTGGCGCGGGTTGGGCGTTCACGCACCCGAGTGCTGGTCCTCGACGCCATAGAGGTCGGCGATCACCCAACGCCTGAGGAGGCGGACCGGCTCGGATGCGGCTGGCCGGTCTGCGCTGAGTTCACCGTCGGACCGGACTGGACCAGCGGCTACTACGACCTCGTCCTTACCGACGCCCAGGGGGGCGTGTCGCATCATTTTCTCTGCGTCCGCGCCGCCCGCAGGTCTCAGGGCCGACTGGCCCTGGTGCTCGCCACCAACACCCTGCACGCCTACAACTACTGGGGCGGACGCAACGCCTATTGCGATGTCGGCGCCCTGATGGCCCGGAAGAAGCCCCTGGCTGAGGCTATGGCGGGCGCTCTTGGGGTCCTGTCGACGCAGCGCCCTTTCGCCCCCCTGCTTCTGGCGCCGCCGGACGGCATGCCGCGTCTGGTCAATGGGCGTGCGCGAGGTTTTGAGGAAAAGCCGTGGGCCGGCGCCGACCCGGCATGGTCTCGGGCTCATGGTCAGTCGCCCTACGACGGATCGGCCGGCTACCTTGGCAAGTGGGAGCACGTGTTCGCCGCCTGGGCTGAGGGGGAGGGGTTGAAGGTCGACTATCTTACGGATTTCGACCTCGACGCGGAGCCGGACGCCTTGGACGGCTACGCTTGCGTCGCCCTTGTGGGCCACAGCGAGTACTGGTCCGGCCCGCAGAGGGATCAGCTTGACCGCTTTATCGATGGCGGCGGGGGGCTTGCCATCTTCTCGGGCAACACAGGGTTTTGGAAGGTGCGTTGGGAAGCCGGCGGCGGCGTCCTGATATGCCGCAAGTGGGCCGGGTTCGCCGAAGATCCCGTAGCCGCCGCCGACCCTTCGGCGGCCACCCATCTTTGGTCCCACCCCGCCTTCGGGCGTCCGGAGGCGGCGACGACAGGCCTCAGCTTCCTCTTCGGCGGCTACCACAGGCTCGGCCTGTGCGTCGCCCGGGGCGCCGGGGGGTACACCGTCTACCGCGACAAGCACTGGGCGCTGGAGGGGTGCGATCTCTACTACGGGGATGTGATCGGGTCGCAGGTTCCCCTCCTCGGCTATGAGAACGATGGATGCCGCTTCGGATTTGATGCGGACAACTTGCCCTACCCGCTGGCGGAACTTGGCGTGCCGGAGGCTCTTGAGATCATCGCCCTGGCCCCCGCCGCCTTCGCCGAGGCGCCCGGGCCCTATCGACCGCTCATTCCCCCCGAGCAGCTCGAGGTTGTGGCTGAAATCGCCTACGGCGCGCGCGACCTCCGGACCCAGGCGCGGGTGCTTCGCGGCCACGCGGTGATGGCGTCCTTCCGGCGGGGCGAGGGGGAGGTTTTCAACGCCGGCACCACCGAGTGGGCCCATGGCCTGGGCGCGGACGACCCGTTCGTCACCCGCATCACCCGCACGGTCCTGCGCCGGTTCGCCGAAAGGCGGCCCACCTAGCGGCCGGAGCCGCCTTTTTCGTCCGACTGCTGCACCGAGGTCCAGGTTCGGGCCGGCGCCGCCGGCGCCGCTGGCGGGCGCGGGGACGGCGCGCCCTGCGGGGCGACCGACCCGGCCGCTGAAGGGATGGGGGGGCGCGCGCTCGGCGGGGCGGCGGGCGGATCGTTGCGGAAATAGGCGAGGTTGGCCTCGGTGGCGTCGGGGGGCAAATCCTGACGCATCCAGTGTTCCGCCTCGCTCATTTTCCCCTCCAATCCTAGGAGCAAGGCGAGGTTTTGACGCTCTTGGGGGGTCGCCCCAGGCTGAGCCACCGCCTTACGCAACAGGGCTTCCGCCTCGGCCGTGTCCTTGCGCACGGCGTAATAGAGGGCGAGGTTGCTGAGGATCGCAGGATTGTTCGGCGAGAGCTTGAGAGCCTGTTGATAGGCGGCGAAGGCCTCCTCGGGGCGCTCGTCCTGCTCGAGGGCCACAGCCATAAGGGAGACGGGTCGCCAATCCTTCGGCGCTAGGCGCTCGGCCGCCTTCAGGGCGGGTAGGGCGTAGAAGCCCCGCCCGGCGGCCACGTGGGCGCGGGCGGACTCCAGCAGGGCCTCAAGATTGCGCGGCTGGAGGGCGCTGATCCGATCGGCGGCGTCCGCCGCCTCGTCGTATCGGCCCAGGGCGCGAAGGGATGAGGCCAGACCGATAGCGGCTTCGGCGTCGTTGGGATCGATGCGCACCTCCCGCTGCCAGAAGGTCGCGCGCACCAGGGGTTCAAGGCGCGATGCGGCGGCCCGCTGCTCGGGCGTCGCCTTCGTTTCCTGAGGTGGGGTCGCTTTCGACTTGGAGGCGGAGGGCGTCGCCGGCGTCGCGGGTCCGAACGGCCAGGCGGACGCGACGTCCGGCGCGGCGAGGACGCCCCCGAGGGCGCCGGCCACGGTCAGGGCCGCAAAGACGGTTGCGGCGCCGCGAGCTTTCGGGAACATGACGGAACGCCTCCACGATTGACGGCGATGGGAGTGTCGCCGCGCCGCGTCAACGAAGCGTTAAGCATAATCCCCGCGGTGCGGGGTCTTGGAGACCATATGTGACCGACCATCCCTCAGACGTCCTCATCGCGCCGTCCGCGGCTTCAGCCGCCGTCGCCGTTGAGCTCATCGACCCCGACACCTTCGCCCGAGCCCTGGACGGCGCCGGACCCCTGGCCGCCGGCCTCGCGGAGGGCGCGCGATTCACCGGCAAATCAGGACAGGTCCTCGTCGTGCCTGGCGCGGACGGGCGCCCGCTGAAGGTCCTCTATGGCGCGCCCGCCAGCGACCGTTTGACGGCGCTCCGCAGCCTGCAGGCCAAACTTCCGGCGGGCGATTTCGTGATCGCAGGCGATGCGACGAGCGGCGCTCCGCCCCTCGGCGTCGACGGCGCCGTGGCGTTCGCCTTGGGCGCTTACCGGTTCGACCGGTACAAAAAGGACCCCGCAAAGCCCAGGGCGCGCCTTGTGGTGATGGACGCCGATGTTCTGAGCGAAGCGCGCCGCATCGCCGCCGCCTGCGCCCTCGCGCGGGATATGATCAACACCCCCGCCAGCCACATGGGCCCGGTCGAGATCGAAACCATTGCGCGAGAGATGGCCGCCGACCACGGGGCCCAAATCAGCGTGATCGTGGGCGACGACCTCCTCGAAAAGGGGTATCCCGCCGTCCACGCCGTGGGCCGGGCGGCGGCGGCGGATCGGGCCCCGCGCCTCATCGAACTGACCTGGACTGGGCCCTCCGCGCCTGCCGATGCGCCCGTCATCGCCCTTGTGGGCAAGGGCGTCACCTTCGACACCGGCGGCCTCGACCTTAAACCCTCCTCGGGGATGCGTTGGATGAAAAAGGACATGGGCGGCGCCGCCCACGTCCTGGCTCTGACGCGCCTCGTCATGGCCGCTGGGCTCCCTGTGCGCCTCGTGACCTTAATCCCCGCCGTGGAGAATGCGGTCTCCGGGAACGCCATGCGGCCGGGGGACGTGCTGGGCTCGCGGGCGGGCCTGACCATTGAGGTGGGCAACACGGACGCGGAGGGCCGCCTCATCCTGGCCGACGCCTTGACCCGGGCGGGCGAGCACGAGCCCGCCCTCACCATCGACCTTGCGACCCTCACAGGCGCGGCCCGCGTCGCCCTTGGTCCTGAGGTGGTCCCCTTCTATACGGCGGACGACGGGTTCGCAGCCCATCTCCTCGAGGCGTCGGCGGCTCACGGCGATCCCCTGTGGCGCATGCCCCTGTGGGCCGGATACGAGGCCAGCCTCGACAGCGACGTAGCCGATCTCAAAAACGACCCGGACGGCTGGGCCCAGGCGGGCTCGGTGACGGCGGCTCTGTTCCTCCAGAGATTTGCCCCCAAGACCGGGGTCTGGGCGCATCTGGACATCTTCGCGTGGAACGGCCGTTCGCGTGCGGGTTGGCCTGCGGGCGCGGAGGCGCAGGGCGTGCGCGCGATCTACGCCCTCCTTCAAACATGGCCGAAGTAATGGCCTGGGACGACCCGAGAACGCTCTTGGTCCACGGGGGGATCGCCGCTGAAAGCCTGGAAGGGCGGGTTCCGGCCGCCGCCTATCGGCCGGTCCGGCGCACAGCCGCGGTCCGCAGTCGTGCGCCCGTGCGTCAGGCTCAAGGCCCGGATGCCGAGCAGGCCGACGAAATGGTTTTTGGCGAGCGCTTCGACATCCTCCTGGAGGACGGCGCCTACGTGTTCGGCCAGGCGCTCAGGGACGGTTACGTGGGCTGGGTGGAGGCGGCGGCCCTCGCCGCCGAGCCGCCCGGTCCGACGCACCGGGTGCGCGCCCTTTCAACCTTCGCCTTCTCGCGCCCGAGCATCAAGGCCCCGCCGGCGGAGCGGCTGCCCCTCAACGCCCTCATCAGCGTCGAGGCGCAGGACGGGCGGTTCCTCAAGGCGTTCGGGTCAGGATGGATCGTTCACGAACACCTTTCGCCCATAGGGACGTTCGCCGAGGATCCGGCGCAGGTGGCCCTCGCCTTCTTGGGCGCGCCCTATCTCTGGGGCGGCCGCACCGTCGAGGGTGTGGACTGCTCAGGTCTCGTTCAGCAGGCCCTCTACGCGTGCGGCTATGCCGCTCCGCGCGACACCGACCAGCAGGCCGCCCTTGGTGAGCCGACGACGCCCGGTGAAGGATTTTCCGGGCTGAGGCGAAACGATCTCGTGCTCTGGCCGGGCCATATAGGCGTCATGGTCGACCCGGAGACGCTCCTTCACGCCAACGCCTTCACCATGTGCGTGAGCCTTGAGCCCCTGGCTGCGGCGGTTCAACGCATTGGCGGGCCCAAGCCCGCTTTCCGCCGTCTCGACCGGGTCTAGTGCGTCGCCGCGGCGGTCGCGCCGGCGGCGGGAGCCGCGGCGGGTGCGGCCGCCGGAGCGGCAGCCGCGGCGGCGGCCTTGGGGTCCGGCGGCGGGATCGGCGCCGGGCTTGAGCTTTGCAGACGCAGCCAGGCGATCAGGTTGATGCGGTCCTGGGGCTGTTTAAGTCCGGCGAACCCCATCTTTGTCCCCTGAATATAGGTCTGGGGGGAGGCGAGGAAGAGGTAGAGGTGGTTATAGTCCCAGGCGTGGACCTTGCCGCCGAAGTCGGTCATGGCCGAAGAGTAGCTGAAGCCTGGCTTCGAGCCCGGTTGACGGCCGATGACGCCCCAGTTGTTGGGTCCCGTCATGTTCGGACCGCCGTTGGCGAAGTTGTGGCACGAGAGGCACTTGGACGCCACCTGCTGGCCCGCGGTCACATCAGCCTTCGCCAAGGCGGTTCCCCAGTCTGGGGGAACGTCAGGGGCCGCGGTATCTGAGGCCGGTGTGGCGATCTGGACCGCGATAATGTCGCCGGGCTTGGCGGGTGGCTCGGTGGCGAACACCGCTTCAGCGACCTGCCGCAGAACGAAGATGACCAACAACGTCGCGAGGATCGCGCCGAAGATTTTATTCCAACGGAGATCGTCTCTCATAAGCGCCTTTGCCCTCGCGCGGCTGTCCAATACCGGCCAGGCGGCCCCCCTCGGCGTCCGCGGGCCCGCCCGATCTTGCGTGCGCGTCTCTGACACGCTACCGCCCATCGCGCAACAGTTCGCCAGGGCGAACTCGGGTGGTTTCCAGCAAGCACGGCAAAGGGTCATGAAGACCATCGTCCTGATCCCGGCCCGCCTGGCGGCGACGCGTCTGCCCGGAAAGCCCCTCGCCGATATTGGCGGCGAACCCATGGTCGTGCGGGTGTTGCGCCTCGCCTTAGCCGCCCAAATCGGTCCCGTGGCGGTAGCGGCGGGCGATGGTGCAATCGTCGCAGCCGTGGAGGCGGCGGGCGGACGGGCGGTGCTCACCGATCCTAACCTTCCCTCCGGATCGGATCGGGTCCGGGCGGCCCTGGACGCCCTGGATCCGGACGGTTCATATGAGGCTGTGGTGAACCTTCAAGGGGACATGCCGTTTTTCGATCCGGCCATTCTGAGCGCTTGCGCCGGGCTCTTGGAGGCGCGGCCAGAGTGCGACATCGCCACCGCCGTAGTCGCCGAGCAGTCGCCCGCCGACCGGACCAACCCGGATCTGCCCAAGGCCGTCCTCGCCCTCGAGCCCGACGGACGGTCGGGACGGGCGCTCTACTTCACCCGATCGACCCTCTACGGGGACGCCCCGGTGTGGCGCCACGTGGGCCTCTACGCCTACAGGCGTTCCGCCTTGCTGCGTTTCACCGCCGCGCCCCCCTCACCCTTGGAGCGGCGGGAAAAACTTGAGCAGCTGCGCGCCCTGGAGCTCGGCATGTCCCTCTGGGCCGTCGTCGCCGCGACGGCGCCGGTGGAGGTGAACACGCCGCAAGACCTGGCGGCGGCGCGCACGGAAGCTTGGGCATGACCCCCGCCCGTATCGCGTTCCAGGGCGAGCCTGGGTCCAATTCCGACGAAGCGTGCCGCACCTACTATCCTGAGTATGAACCTTTGGCCTGCGCCACCTTTGAGGACGCCTTCGACGCCGTCCGTTCAGGTCGCGCCGCCCTGGGCATGATCCCGGTGGAGAACTCCATCGCCGGCCGCGTGGGCGACGTGCACCACCTGCTGCCTCGCTCGGGGCTGAAAATCATTGGTGAGAAGTTCAAACCGATCCGCTTTCACCTCATGGTCAATCCGGGCGTTCGCCTGGAAGAGGTCAAGGTGGCGTCGAGCCACGTCATGGCCCTGGGCCAGTGCCGCCAGGCCCTAAGGGCCCTTGGGCTGACGCCGGAGATCGCCTCCGACACGGCCGGCGCGGCAAGGCTTCTGTCGGAACGGCCCGACGCCAGCCGTTCGGCCATCGCGCCGGCCCTCGCGGCCGAGCTTTACGGCCTTGAGATCCTGCGCAGCGGCCTTGAGGACGAGCGTCACAACACCACGCGGTTCCTCATCATGACGGCCGATCCGTGTCCGCCTTCGCCGCCCTTCACCTCGCGCTGCGTCACGAGTTTTGTCTTCCAGGTCCGGAACGTGCCGGCGGCGCTCTACAAGGTCATGGGCGGGTTCGCCACCAATGGGGTGAACATGACCAAGCTTGAGAGTTACATGGAGGGGGGCAGCTTCACCGCCACCACCTTTTACGCCGAAGTCGACGGACGCCCTGAGGATCGAGGCCTCGCCCTGGCTTTCGAAGAGCTAGCCTTCTTCTCCGAGCGGTTCGAAGTTCTGGGGGTCTTCCCGGCGGATCCGTTCCGCGATCCTTAGGGATCAGTCCCGCAGGAGGTCGTTGATGCTGGTCTTGGAGCGCGTCTGGGCGTCCACGGTCTTGACGATGACGGCGCAAGCCAGAGCGGGGCCTGAAGGATCGCGAGGATCCGGAAGAGATCCGGGAACGACGACGGAATAGGCCGGAACCCGTCCCCGGTGCACCGCGCCGGTCTTGCGGTCGATGATCTTGGTGGATGCGGACAGGAAGACGCCCATGGACAGCACAGCGCCTTCTTCGACGATCACCCCCTCCGCCACTTCCGAGCGAGCGCCAATGAAGCAGCCGTCCTCAATAATGGTTGGGTTGGCTTGCAGGGGCTCAAAAACGCCGCCTATTCCCGCGCCGCCGGACAGGTGCACGTTGCGCCCGATTTGGGCGCAGGAGCCCACGGTCGCCCAGGTGTCGATCATGGCCCCTTCGGCCACATAGGCCCCGACGTTGATAAAGCTCGGCATGAGGACGACGCCGGGGGAGACGTAAGCCCCGCGCCGCACCACGCATCCAGGAACCGCCCTAAAACCCGCCTCTCCAAAGCGGGCGGCGTCCCATCCGGAAAACTTGCCGGGCACCTTGTCCCAGTAGGGGCCGGGAGGGGCGTCGGCGCCCATGACCACGCTGTCGTTAAGGCGGAAAGACAGGAGGGCGGCCTTCTTGAGCCACTGGTTCACACGCCACCCGTCCGGGGTTTTCTCCGCCACCCGCACCGCTCCAGCGTCCAGGGCGTCTAGGGCCTCTTCCACAGTCCGCCGCTCAGGCGCGTGCGCAGGCGTTAAGGTCAATCGCCGCTCCCAAAGGGCGTGGATCTCCAATTCTAAGGCCGCGTAAGCGCTCACTCTTCAGGCTCCTTCACCCGCGCAGCCGCAAGAAAGGGCGCGAGGCGAACCGTTTTATGCCGGACGAACGGTTCGGTCGAGGCGAGGGCCGAGGGTCCGACGAGGACAGTGACCATGCCAAGGGCCGCGGCGGGTTCAAGATTGACCGCCCGGTCCTCAAAAAACGCCGTGCGGACCGGGTCCAGGGTGTGGGCCGCGAGGAGGGCGTCGAACGCCCTCGGATCGGGTTTGGAGATGAGATTGGCCGCCTCCGCGTGAAAGACGTCCTCGAACTGGTCGGCGATCCCGAGCCGCCCAAGAACGCGGTCAGCGTGCCAAGCGGATCCGTTGGTGAACACAAGGCGACGGCCCGGCAGGCGCGCCAGGGCCGCGCGTAGGGCCGGATCGGGCTCAAGGCTATCTAGCGGAACGTCGTGGACGAAGCGCATGAAGGCGTGGGGGTCCACCTCGTGGTGCTTAACAAGACCTGGCGCGGCGCTGCCGTATTGCTTCAGATAACGCTTCTGCAGCGCCCACGCCTCCTCTGCGGGAAGACCCGTCAAATCCATGAAGTAGGCGAGGATCCGCTGCTCGACCAGCTCGAGGAACCCGACCTCCGGCGGATAAAGGGTGTTGTCGAGGTCAAATAGCCAGGTCTCGACGCCCGTGAGGTCCGCGCCCGGCGCCGCCGGGGCATCCGCATTGAGGGGGAAGACGGTCAATCCCGACACACCATGGTCCCCGCCCCATGGGCGGTGAAAAGCTCCACCAACATGGCGTGGGGGCGGCGCCCGTCAAGGATGACGGCGGCCTCGACCCCCGCGTCCACGGCGGCGATGGCGGTCTCCAGTTTTGGAATCATACCGCCCGTCGCGACGCCGTCGCGCATGGCGGCGAAGGCTTCTGACACCGTCATCTGGCGGATGAGCTCGCCGCTCTTGTCGAGGACGCCCTTCACGTCGGTAAGAAGCAGCAGGCGCTTGGCCTTCAAGGAGGCGGCGACGGCGCCGGCCACCGTATCGGCGTTGATGTTGTAGGTCTGTCCGGCATCGGAGACGCCGATGGGCGCAATCACGGGCACATAATCCTGCTCGGCGCCGATGAGCGCGAGGAGGATCTGGGGGTCCACCCTCTGCGGCTCCCCCACCAGGCCAAGGTCCACCACCTGCTCAATCGCCGAGCCGGGGTCCTTGCGCGTTCGCCGCGCCTTCACCACCGTAATCAGCCGCGCGTCTTTGCCTGAGAGACCGACGCCCCGCACGTCGGCCTCGGCGCCGGCGCGGTTGATCCAGTGGACGATCTCCTTGTTGATGGCGCCCGAAAGCACCATTTCAGCGACCTCCATGGTGGGCGCGTCGGTGACCCGAAGACCGTCCACGAAGGTGGACTTCACCCCCGCCTTCTCGAGCATGCGGCTTATCTGCGGTCCGCCGCCGTGCACCACCACCGGGTGCACGCCCAGAAGCTTAAGAAGGACGGCGTCGGCGGCGAATTTCTGCGCCACCGCCTCCTCGCCCATGGCGTGGCCGCCGTATTTTATGACGACCGTCTCACGGTCGTAGATCTGGATGAACGGAAGGGCCTCGGCGAGGGTTTGTGCGGTCGCCCATCCGGGCTCTTCATCTTCGGTCATCCGGGGGACCTTTGCGGCGGCGAGGCGCGCTCCCATAGCGGCCGGCTGGTCCAATGTCACTATCAGGGCGCGACCCGAGCCTGCGACGCCTTGCGCCGCCTCGCGCCTGCGATCAAGATTGTAACTGCGGAGGGTCCATGTCCGAAACGGCTCAGCAATGGCTTCTCGCGGCCCGCCCGGTGGGCATGGTGAAGGACAGCGACTTCCAGCGGGTGGACGCGCCCATTCCCGCGCCTGGACCCGGGCAGTTTCTCGTCAAGGTCACGCATCTTTCTTTTGATCCGACCCAAAGGGGCTGGCTCGCCGCCGACTCCTATCTTCCTGCGGTGAAGATCGGCGAGCCGGTGCGCGCCGGGGCGGTGGGACAGGTGATCGCCTCGCAGCATCCCGACTTCCCGGTGGGACGTCTGGTGCAAGGCGGCTTTGGCTGGCGAACGCATTTTCTCAGCGACGGCAGGACGGAAATCGGACCGGTCACATCCCTTAGCGCCGGCACGACGCCGGAGCAGGCCCTGGGGGTCTTTGGGATCACCGGCCTTACAGCCTATTTCGGTCTGACGGACATCGGACGGCCGGAGCCCGGGGACACGGTTCTGGTGTCCGGCGCCGCGGGCGCCACAGGATCGGTGGCGGTCCAGCTGGCCAAGGCTAAGGGGTGCGTCGTCATCGGCATCGCCGGCGGTCCGGGCAAATGCGCCTGGGTGACGGACGTGGCCGGCGCCGACGCCTGCATCGACTACAAATCCGAGTCTGTGGCGCGTCGCCTGGCCGAGCTGGCGCCCCAGGGCGTGAACGTCGTCTTCGAAAACGTCGGCGGCGAGATCCTTGAAGCGGCGCTGCTAAACCTGGCCTTGCGCGCCCGGGTCGTCCTATGCGGCGGGATCTCCTCCTACAACGACGCCGACCCGGCCGCTGTGCGCGGGATCAGAAGCTATATGCAGCTCACGATCCAGAGGGCTCGGATGGAAGGGTTCATCGTCCTCGACTACGCGCCGCGGTTTGCCGAGGCCGTGTCCGCCCTAGCCGCCCTCATGGCCAGCGGGGCGCTGAAGACCTGCGAGGATGTGCAGGTGGGGTTTGAGAACTGCCCCGCGACCCTTAGGCGGCTGTTTGAGGGTCGCAATCTCGGCAAGCAACTCCTGAAAATCGCCGATCCTCCGCTTCCCCGCGCCTGAAGAGGGTAGGGGCGGGTAGGGCGCACGATGGGGGGTCAGCCCGACTGGCCTTGAAGCCCCGCGTCGCGGTAAGACACCGGCATGCTGCGCGTGACCGAATTAAAACTGCCCCTCGGCCATCCGCCCGACGCCATCCACGCCGCTGTGCTGGAGCGCCTGGGCGCCGGAGGCGACGACCTCAAGGGCCTTGAGGTCGTCCGGCGCGCCCACGACGCACGGAAAAAGAGCGCCATCACCATGGTCTATTCCGTCGATGTCGCCCTGAGCGCCGACGTCGAGGCCCTCGCCCTCGCCAGGGGCGACCCCCGGGTTCAGCGTGCGCCGGACGCCGCCTATCGCCTTCGCGCCCGCGCTCCGGACGGGTTCGCCAGGCGCCCCGTCATCATTGGGGCCGGTCCGTGCGGCCTCTTCGCGGGTCTTATTCTGGCGCAAATGGGCTTCAGACCCCTTATCCTGGATCGCGGCAAGGTGGTGCGCGAGCGCACCAAGGACACCTGGGGCCTTTGGCGCCGCGGCGTTCTGCACCCTGAATCCAACGTACAGTTCGGCGAAGGCGGCGCGGGGACGTTTTCCGACGGAAAGCTCTACAGCCAGATCAAGGATCCGCGCCATCTCGGGCGAAAGGTCCTCACCGAGTTCGTCAAGGCCGGCGCCCCGCCTGAAATCCTCACCGAAGCCAAACCCCATATTGGCACCTTCCGCCTCGTCGCCATGGTGGAGAGCATCCGGGCGAGCATTGAGGCCCTCGGGGGGGAGTATGGCTTTCAAAGGCGGGTCGAGGACCTTCTACTGGAAGCAGAGCCGGACGGACGCAGCCGCATCGCGGGCGTCCGGCTTCAGGATGGGACCGTGGTCGCGTGCGATCATGTGGTCCTCGCCGTCGGCCATAGCGCGAGAGACACCTTCTCCATGCTCCACGCCCGGGGGGTCGACCTGGCGGCCAAGCCCTTCTCCATGGGCTTTCGCATCGAACACCCACAGTCCCTTGTCGACCGCGCCCGGTTCGGACCCCATGCGGGCCATCCTGACCTTGGAGCGGCCGACTACAGTCTCGCCCACCATGCCTCCAATGGGCGGACCGCCTATAGTTTTTGCATGTGTCCCGGCGGCGCCGTTGTGGCCGCCGCCTCCGAGCCGGGCCGTCTCGTGACCAACGGCATGAGCCAGTACTCGCGCAATGAGCGCAACGCCAACGCGGGCATCGTGGTGGAGGTCAAGCCTGAGGACTTTCCAGGCCATCCCCTCGCCGGGGTCGAATTTCAGCGCCGATGGGAGGAGGCCGCCTTCCGGGCCGGGGGCGAAAGCTATCGTGCGCCCGCCCAGCGGGTGGAGGATTTCCTGGTCGGGCGTCCCTCCCTCGCCCTCGGGTCGGTCGCGCCCTCCTACAAGCCGGGCGTCGAGCTCACGGACCTGTCAGGATGCCTGCCCGACTACGTCATCACCGCGATCCGAGAAGCGCTTCCCGCTTTCGGCCGCAAGCTCCCCGGCTTCGACCATCCTGACGCGGTCCTTACCGGCGTGGAGACCCGAACCTCTTCGCCGATCCGCATCGCGCGGGACGAGGGATTTCAAAGTCCGTCCGTGCGCGGGCTTTTCCCGGCCGGCGAGGGCGCCGGCTACGCCGGCGGCATTTTGTCGGCCGCCGTTGACGGCATCAAGGTGGCGGAGGCCGTTGGCCTTAGCCTTTTGGAGACCCGCGCCGCGCACCTATGACGCGGGGGCGGGCATTAGGCGATGGCGCTGGCGATTTCGGCCCTAAGCTCAGGAATCCCCGCCCCGGTTTCCGAGGAGGTGGCGGCGACGCGGGGGAAGGCGGCCGGCCGGCGCGCGACGCCCTTCGCCACCGCCGCGGACACCGCAGCGAGGGCGCCGGCCGAGCGCAGCTTATCCGCCTTGGTCAGAACGATGTGGTAGGAGACCGCCGCAAGATCCAGGGCGTCAAGGGCCTCGTCGTCGGCCGCCTTAAGGCCATGTCGGGCGTCTATGAGAAGATAAACCCGCTTCAGATTCTGCCGACCCCGCAGGTAGGAGCGGCCAAGGTTCTGAAACTTGGCCGTCGTCGCTTTGCCGGCGACGGCAAAGCCGTACCCCGGCAGGTCCACCAGTCGCGCGCGGCCGTCCAGGGAGAAGAAATTCACCTCTCGCGTTCGCCCGGGCTCCGTCGAGGCTCGCGCCAGGTGGTTTCTGCCCGTGAGGGCGTTGATCAAACTGGACTTGCCGACGTTTGAGCGCCCGGCGAACGCCACCTCAGGCAGGTCGCCGGGGGGAAGCTGGTCGATTTTGGCGGCGCCCATCATGAACTCCACCGGTCTGGCGAAAAGGCGGCGCGCCTCCTCAATCGCCTCTGCGTCGAACGGGATCTCGGCCGTCGAGCTCACCCCTTGGCCAGGGCGGGAGCGCGGCCGCGGATGCGGTCTATGAGGGCGTCGATGGGATTTTCCGCCTTATAGCGATGCATGATCACATACTGCTGCAGAATGCTGAGGGCCTGCGACCACGTCCAGTAGATCAACAGGCCCGCCGGATAGCGGCCCATGATGAAGACGAACATCAAGGGCATGACCTGCATCATCACCTTCTGGGTCGGATCGGTGCTTTGCTGGGGGCTCATGGAGGTGGAGAGCCACATGGCGAAGCCGTAAAGCAGGGGCCAGACGCCAAGGTGGAGCGGCCCGTCGAGGAAGCCGCCGATGACGGGGGTCGTGGCCGGGTTCCAGGGAATCAGGCCGAAGAGGTTCACAAAGGTCGTGGGATCGCCTGCAGACAGGTCGTGGATCCAGCCGAAGAACGGCGCCTGGCGCATCTCAATGGTGACGGTCAGCACCGTGTAAAGGGAATAGAAGACCGGAATGGTCGGCAGCATGGTGATGCAGCCCGCCAGGGGATTGACCCGTTCCTTCTGGTAGAAGGCCATGGTTTCCTGCTGCTGCTTGGCCGGGTCGTCAGGAAAGCGCTTCTTGATCGCCTCGATCTCGGGCTGAAGCTTCTTCATCTTCGACATGGATTCGTAGGACTTGTTGGCCAGCGGAAACATCAACGCCTTGACCACGACGGTCAGACCCAGGATCGCCAGGCCGAAATTGCCGAAGATGTGGAAGAAGGTGTCGAGGACGAAAAACATGGGGCGGGTCAGGAACCAGAGCCATCCCCAGTCGACGGCGTCGTCGAAGTGGGGAATGCCCAGGGCTTTCTCGTAATCCTGGAGAACCGAGACCTTCTTGGCGCCGCCGAACACGTGCGAGGTTTCGGTGAAGCTCGCGCCCGGGGCCAGGCTATGGGGCTGACCGACGTAGTCGGCCTCGTAGACGTCGGCCCCGTTCACCGTTGAAACCTTGAACTCGCCCTTGACGGCCTCGTGCGGGTCCGGGGCCACCGCCGCCAGCCAATATTTGTCGGTGATCCCCATGTAGCCGCCGATGGTGTCTGCGCCCTGGTCGCCGTCTTTTTTCCACTTTTTGAACGGGATCTGTTTCAGGACGCCGCCGAGGGACCCGACGGCCCCTTCGTTGACGAGCCAGTTCGGGGTGAGGTTGGGTGTGCCCTGACGTTGGACGGAGGCGTAGGGCGCAAGCTGCACTGGAGCGGGAGACCCGTTCACCACCTGGTTCACCACGGTGAACATATACCGCTCGTCGACGGAGATGGTGCGGGTGAACTTCAGGCCTTGGCCGTTGTCCCAGGACAGGGTCACCGGATGGCCGGGGGACAGGACCGCGCCCGCCGCCAGCGTCCACAGGGCCGTGGGGCTTGGGCCGTTGATCGGCCCGGTCCAGCCAGACTGGAAGAAATAGGCGTCCTTGGCGCCCTCGGGGCGGAAGAGCTCGACGGGCGGTGAGTTTTTGGCGAGGGTTTCGCGATAGTCCTTCAAGAACAGGTCGTCGATGCGACCGCCCTTGAGGGCGATGGAGCCTTCGAGGGCGGGCGTGTCGATAGGCACCCGGGGCGATTGCGCCAAAGCCTCACTGCGCGTCACAAAGCGGGAGGTGGCCTGCGCGCCTGGAATGGGAGCGGCGATGCTCGCGGCGGCGGCCTTGGCCCGCGCTTCCGCCTCGCGACGTTGGCTGATCGGCCCAAGGACGAAGATTTGATAGACCAACATCAGCGCGACGGCGACCACCGTGAACACCATGGTGTTGCGGGCGTTGTCCTTGTCCATGAGAGATCTTACCGGGCCGGAGGCTTCGGCGCCGATCCTGAGGAGCGGCGACGGGAGGAAGGGGGGCGCGAGGGTCGAGGCGGATCGGCGCGCCCGGCGGCGAGGCTTACCAGCGCGATTTTCACGTCGTCAAGCAAGCGCGCCCAGGGCCGAGCGATGAGCCCGGCTCGGGCGACGAACACATAATCATGACCGGGCTCGCCGTGTAGGGGCAGAAGCTGGCGGGCCGCCTCGCGCATGCGCCGCTTGGCGCGGTTGCGGTCCACGGCTCCGCCGATCTTCTTGGTCGCCGTGAACCCCACCGCCATCCCCGAACGCCCTCGTCGCGCGAGGCGCTGGATCACGACGCCGCCTCGGGCGCAGGACAGGCCCTGCGCCGCGGCGAGAAATTCCGCGCGCTTTGTGAGGCGCTCGAGGGTGACGTCCGCTTCGGTCATGTCCGCTCATGACGCATGAGCGGCGCCCGCGCAATTAGGCGGTGAGACGCTTACGGCCCCGCTGGCGACGGCGGGCGACGACCTTGCGGCCGTTCTTGGTGGCCATCCTGGCGCGCCAACCATGGCGGCGTGCGCGCACGAGGCGGCTCGGCTGAAAAGTGCGCTTCAAGGGAGGGCTCCCGGGTCTCTAAAATGGCCGTGTTCGGCCGCGAAACGAGGGCGCGTGGATAGGGGAAAGCGCCTTCACTGTCAACAGAACCGCGTCGCTGATAGGGTATCAATTTGAATTTTCGCGCTTATTGTACGAACCGCGACCATCCCGGCAAGCGAATGCACCGCCTACCAGAAACATAAGCGCCGCAAGTGCTATTTCCCCGCGTACCGAGGCGAGGATTATCGCTGAGGTGATGACGCCCCCGCCTAATGCGCGCAGTCTTGATTTAGCCACGCCAGCCTCCACGCCTTCACCTAGTATATAGGCGATTGCGACCGGAGACTACTGGGCGTCCGTCAACTTTCAAACTATGACACGATCGCGTCGCTGCGTGTGGGGAGCGCCACATGTGTTCGGTGCTGTAGCCCATCATCTGTCCGGCAGCCGCGAGGCGCTGGAGGATCGTTGGTGCGTCGGGCTGCGGCCATGGCGCCCTGGCCTGGTCTTAGGGTTGGGGTGGAACCAAGCCGCTCGCGGGGTAGGGCGGGAGGAGCGGCGGGGGCGGGGGAAGGCCCGCGGGCTTGTCTCCGATGGCCTTCAGGAGGACCGACACGGCTGTCTCCAGCTGGGCGTCATGGCCTGCGAGCAGGTCGGCCGGGGCGTTCTCCACCTCAATGTCGGGATCAACCCCATGGTTCTCCACGGCCCAATGGCTGTCGAGGGTGTAGAGGGCGTCCTCCGGGATGGTGATGTAGCCGCCATCCATCATGGGCCAATAGCCGCGAATCCCGCGCACGCCGCCCCAGGACCGGGTCCCGATGAGCTTGCCGATGCCGTAGAGCCGGAAGAGGTAGGGGAAAATATCGCCGTCCGATGAGGACCAATGGTTCAAGAGCGCCACCTTAGGCCCGTTGATGAGGGCGCTGGGCTCGGGCTGGATTGCGCCCTCGCGGTTGACCCCCAGGCTGACGAGGACATGACGCAGCCGCTCCAGGGCGAAGGGCGCGATGAACCCGCCCCCGTTCCACCGGTCGTCCATGATCAACGCCTGCTTGTCGAGCTGGCTGTAGAACTGGCGAATGAACTGCTGCAGGCCGAGCTGCTCCATATCCGACATGTAGACATAGGCGATCTTTCCGCCCGACAGTTTGTCCACCAGGGCGCGATTGCGCGCGATCCAATCCGCCTCCCGAATGCGGACCTCCGACGCGATGGGCGTCACAGCAATCCTGCGCGACGGGCCTTGGGGGGTGTCGGCCAGGGTCAGCTCGACAGTGGTTGTCGTATCGGCGAGCTGCAGAAGGCTGTCGGGCGTCGCGGGAGCTTTCAAAGCGACGCCGTTGACGGCGAGGAGGTACTGCCCCGTCTTAACGTTCAATCCGGGTTCGGCGAGGGGGCTTCTGTACGCCTCGCGGGTGTTGTCGCCCTTGTAGATCTTGGCGATCCGATACCGGCCAGACGCCGCGTCGAGGTCGAAGTCTGCGCCCAGGCGTGCGGTCTGCACCGCCGGACTGGTGTCCGCGTCATCGCCGCCGCCGACGTAGGTGTGGGAGTTTCCCGTCTCCCCAAGCATCTGGCCGATGAGGTAGTTGAGGTCCTCGCGCGAGCCCAGGAGCGGAACAAGCTTGGCGTAGCTGTCATGGACCGCCTTCCAGTCCACGCCGTTGATCGCCGGCGAGAAGAAAAGATCCCGCTCCAGGCGCCAGGCGTTTTCAAACATTTCAGCCCACTCCTGCGGCGGGTCCACCAGCATCCGCATGTGGGCGAGATCCAGCCGGTGGGCGGCGTCGGGGGTCTTGGCGCCGCCGGGGCGGGCGTCCAGAACAGTATAGGTCTTGCCGTTGCGGATCAGCACCTTGTCGGCGTCGAGCGCCAGGGCGTAGTTGTCCACGTCCTCGCTGACCACTTCGTCTTTGCGCGTTTTAAGATCAAAGACATGGAGGGCGGATTTCTCACCCTTTAGATTGCCTTCAATGAGATTGATCGGCTGGGTGAGATAGAAAACCTTGCCCTCGCGCGCGTCCATCTGCGCCAGGTTTGACGGGTCGATGGGCAGGGCGACAGCGCGGTTCATCATGCCCTCGATATCGATGCGGATCGGCGCGATGGGGCCCTTCACGCCGCCCTCGCCATCCGCGGTTTTCAAGGGCGAGCGGGCGGTCGGCGCCGCGGCCTTGGGCGAACCCTCGCTGGCGGCGGGCGGGGCGTCCGGGGTCGCGTCCGCCTCGTCGGAGCGCGGCGCCACAGGCGAGGCGGCGTCCCGGCTCAAGGGAATGGCGTAGACGCCTGAGGACTTGAGGATGGCGAAATCGAACTCGATGTCCGACGGCACGGTGTTCTCATGTCGGTTGGAGACGAAATAGAGATACTTGCCGTCTGGCGACCAGGAGGGGTTTGCGTCGATCTCGGCGCCTGAGCCGAGGCGGTGGGCGGCGCCGGTGGCGATCTCGTACAGGTAGAGATCTCGGCGGCGGTCCGTGGCGGCTAGGCTGTAGGCGAGCCAACGCCCGTCCGGAGAGAAGGCCTGGTCGTGAATTTCCGAGACCTTGTCCTGGGCCACGACCTTGGGCTCGCTCCCATCAAGGGTAGCGAGCCAGAGGCGATGGGCGCTGTCGCTAAAGGCGAGGGTGCGATTGTCTGGTGAGAACACGGGCCCGTAGAGATAGCCGGACTTGAAATGCGTCACGATGCGCTCCGGCCCGCCCTCGGCAGGCCGCACCGCAATCTCAACCTCGCCAGAGGCGTCGGTGGTGTAGGCGAGGATTTTACCGTCAGGAGACCAGGTCGGATGGTCCTCGTCTGCGCCTTGGGTGTTGGTCAGGTCCCGCGTGGGTCCCTCGGCGGTGGGGACGCTGTAGATGTCGCCGCGGGCGGAAAAGAGGGTGCGTTTGCCGTTGGGGGAGAGGGCGAAGTCCACCTGCTGGGCTGGGTCGCTTTCGCGGATGGCGCCTTGGACCTCCGCCACATGGGAGCGGGTGCGGACGTTGTCGTCGGGCAGGGTGACGGGAACCGCGTTCAACGCCTCGGTGGCGAGGTTCAGAAGATAAAGCTTTCCGCCCTGCTGGAAGGTGATGGCGTCTGAGCCGAGGGCGGGGAAGTCAATGTCGTAATCAGTGAAATGCGTGACCTCGCGGGTGGTCTTCGCGTCCAGATCGTAAACCCAGATGTTGGCGCGCCGATGGGCGTCCTGATCCGACAGGTAATAGATTTTCCGTCCGTACCACATGGGCGAGGTGTTGGTGCCCGACCACTGGGTCACCTGTTCGAGCTTGCGGGTGTTGAAATCGTACGTAAAAACCTGTTGCGCGAGGCCGCCGTTGTATCGCTTCCAGGTCCGAAAATTCCGGAAAATCCGGTTGTAGGCGATGGAGTGGCCATCGGGTCCGAAGGTGGCGAGCCCAACGGCCTTGTCGATGGGAAGGGGCTTGGGCGGCCCGCCCTCTAAAGGCGCGGCGTAAAGAACGCTGTCCCAAAGGTCTCCCTTGGATAGATAGACCACCGATTTGGAGTCAGGGGTCCAGGTGACCACCATGTTGTCTGGACCGTGACGGCCTCCGGTTCCCGCCTCAATGGTTGGTCTGAAGGTGAGGCGGCGCGCAGAACCGCCTGCGGCGGGTATAACCCAGACGTCGGTTCCCGCCTTGGCGGCTTCGGTGTAGGCGATCCAGCGACCGTCGGGCGAAACGCGGGGAACCAAGTCCTGACCCTGGGCGCTCGTGAGCCGTTCGGCCGCGCCGCCGGCCCTGGGGACCGACCAGACGTTTCCATCCGCCACGAATACGATGCGGTCGCCGTACGCCTGGGGAAACCGCGGCAGGGCCGCGTGAGCGGCGCCTGCGGCCAAGAGCGGGGCGGCGCTGAGCAAGACGGCCGAGGTCCAGCGGGCGAGGGACATGGGGGTATCCTTGAGCGCGCCAGCGTGTCCGACGCCCTGTCGACAGGACGTTACAGCAAACGCAAAGGCGGTCCACGGTCTCGGCTTGAACTTAAATTTATTTAATAGATTGAGAGCTTTGGAGACTTTCCCCGCATTTACGCCCCATTCCGCCAAGCCTTGGGGCGGCGTTTTTAGGCGGTTTTAATCACTGCGGCCGGCGGACGGACGGGCCTGCGAGCGCCGCGCCGCTAGCGCTCGAGCCTTGGTCGTGGTCTCTTTCCCAGGCTCATGGCTGACAGTCCCCTGCCCATAGTCAACCCCGAGGACGGCGCGCGGAAGGCGGGCGGACCCGGCTGGTCTACGCGTCGGTTCTGGGCGGCGGCGTCCCTTCTGCTCCTTGGCTTCGCCCTCCTCGCTGTCCTCGGGAGCGGGGTCCTCGAGCATCTTTCCTGGGCCGATCTTCGCGGACGGCGACTGATGTTGAAGGCCTTGGTCGCACGGCATCCCTTCGAGAGTTTCGCCGTCTACGTCGTCCTTTACGGCGCTATGGTGGCCCTGTCTCTTCCCGGCGCCCTCCTCATGACCCTCGCGGGCGGGGTGTTGTTCGGTGCGCCCCTTGGAGCCGTAGGAGCCGTGACTGCGGTTTCAGGAGGCTCCATGGTGATGTTTATGGCGGCCCGCACCGGTCTTGCTGCGGTTCTGCGCCGCCGCGTTCAGATTGGCGGACTGCTCGATCGCGTGGAGGCGGGCGTTCGCCGCCATGCCTTCTACTACATCCTCTTCCTGCGCCTCATGCCAGCCGCCCCCATCTGGCTCGTGAACGTGAGCGCGGGTCTCGTGCGGGCTCCGCCAGCCGTGTTCGTCCTCGCCACGGTCATCGGCGTCGCCCCATCTACGGTGATCTACGCCTGGCTCGGGTCCGATCTCGACCGCACCCTCGGCCTCGGCCGCGCGCCGAGTTTGGACGGCGCCCTTCACCCGTCAGTATGGCTGCCCCTGGTGGGGCTGGCCTGCCTGGCGCTTCTCCCCGTCGCTGCGGATCGCTTGGGAAGGCGCGTGTGACGCTTGCTCCGCGTTGCTGAAACCGCGCTTGTGCAGTAACCCCTTGAAGCCCCGAGAACGGACTTCGGGCTTTGCGGGAGAAAGGGGCGAATGGTCGAAAGCCCCGACCGTGGTCAGGACAACCCAGGCGAGGATCCCGCGCCGGCGGCGGGCCCCGCCGCCGGCGCGCCTCCGCGACGGTTGCTCTGGCCCGTGGGCTTGTCGGCGCGCCTCCTATTGCTCACCGCCCTCGTGGTCTTGGCCGCACAGCTCTTCATCCTTCTGCCCTCCCTCGGCGGTTTCGAAGTGTCATGGCTTGAGGACCGGGTCCGCGCCGCAGAGCTTGCGTCCATGGTGGTGGAGGCCGCTCCCGCTGCGGTCGTCTCAGACAAGACGTCGGGCCAGCTCCTCGAGGGCGCCGGGGTGGTCTCTGTCGCGGTCCAGATCCAAGGGTCGCGTCGTTTGCTCCTCGCCGCTCCAAAGATGGAGCGTCCGCCAACGCTGATCGACCTGCGCAATCAGAATCCCGCCGATTTCCTGGCCGAACCCTTCCGAACCCTGGCGCCAGGGGCGCCCAGAATGCTTCGGGTCGTGGCCCGGCCTCAGTTCCGTAAGGGCGACTTCATCGAAATCGTCGCCCCCTCGGCGCCCCTTGCGGCGGCCATGCGCGTTTATCTCACGCGCACGCTATTGATCTCTGTTCTCCTATCCCTTGTGGCCGGCGGCGGCGTTTATCTCATGCTCAATGCGTTCCTGGTCAGGCCGATCCGCCGCATCACGGTATCAATGGAGCGGTTCCGCGCCCGGCCGGAGGATCCCGCCGCGCGACTTTCGCCCTCGGGACGGCGTGATGAGATCGGTCGCGCCGAAGCCGAACTCACCCGCATGCAGGCTGACCTTCTCGCGGCCCTGCAATCGCGGGCGCGCCTCGCGGCCCTGGGCGAAGCGGTGGCCAAGATCAATCACGATCTGCGCAATATGCTCACGAGCGCGCAGATGGCGTCGGACCGTCTGGCCACGTCGGGGGACCCCAAGGTCGCCCAGGCTATGCCCCGCCTGGAGCGGGCCCTCGACCGGGCGGTGAAGCTGGCGCAAAACGTCCTCGCCTATGGTCGAAGCGACGAGGCCCCGCCTAATTTACAGCCCATTGTCCTGGGCGCCGTGGTGGAGGCGGCCGGGGAGGACGCCGGGCTCGCCGCGGCTGGGATCACCCTTGAAAACCAATTGCCCCGCACCCTTGAGATCGCCGCCGACGCCGATCAGCTGCACCGGGTCCTTGTCAATCTATTCCGCAACGCGCGCCAGGCGTTGGAAGGCGCCGTGACGGAGCGTCCCGGCCTTGTGCGGGTGGCCTCACGTGTCGTGGACCAGCATCTGGTGGTGACCATCAGCGACAATGGGCTTGGGATTCCAGACCGCATTCGGCCAAAGCTCTTTCAGCCGTTCCAGGGCTCAGCTAGTCCAGGCGGCGCAGGTCTCGGCCTTGCTATCGCCCGTGATCTGGCCCGAGGCCACGGCGGCGAGCTTGAGCTGGCCAGCTCAAGTCCCGAGGGCGCCGTCTTCGTCCTCACCTTGCCCCTTGCGCCGCCTCCCATGGCGTCCGCGGTCGGGGGGGCCTGACGGTCTGCCCCTGGCGGCGTCCCTAAATTTTATGACGGGCGCGGCAGGCGGCGCGTTTTCTCGGGCGCGAACCGAAAGGAAACACGCTAGAAAGCCGCGAGGGGGGCGCTGAGGGGCGCGCCGTTGCTGAGAGAAACGCATGACGCTGGTGCAGGTCATCTTGCTCGCGCTGCTCCAAGGCGTGACCGAGCTCTTTCCCATTTCAAGCCTTGGCCACGCCGTCATCGTTCCGGATCTGCTCAACTGGCGCGTGGATCAGGAGGCCGACTGGTTCCTACCCCTGTTGGTGGTCATGCACCTCGGCACGGCTGGGGCGCTTTTGCTGTTCTTTTGGCGCGACTGGCTCGATTTCGCCAAGGCCGTGCTTTTGAACCAGGGCCCGCGGCCGGCGCAGGAGCGGCGACTCTTTTGGCGAGTGGTCGTGGCGACGATACCGGCCGTGATCGTTGGCGCAATCTTTGAGAAGGTCCTGAAGGAGTTCGCCTTTGGCAGGCCCTGGGTCGCGTGCGTCTTCTTGATGGTCAACGGCGGAGTTCTGTTTCTGGCGGAGCGGATGAGCCGCGCAGGGTCCAAGGGCATAGACGACCTCACGGTCCTGGACGCCGTCGCCATCGGCGCCTGGCAATGCGCCGCCCTGATCCCCGGGATATCCCGATCCGGCGTGACCATGGTGGGCGGGTTCCGAGCCGGCCTAAATCATGCCGACGCAGCCCGCTTCTCGTTTCTGACGGCGACGCCGATCATTCTCGGCGCGGGCGTCCTTGAGGCGCCGAAACTTCTTAAGCACGGCGCGGCCGGCGCGGCGCCCATGCTGTCCCTGGCCCTGGTCGCGGGCCTTGTGGCCGGGATCGCCGCCTTCCTCAGCCTTTGGGCGATCATGCGGTGGTTTAAGACCCACGAGGTCAAGGCGCTGGATCCCTTCGCCTACTACTGCCTGGCCGCCGGCGCCCTCTTTCTCTTGGTGGAAATCGCCGCCTAGGCGGCTAGGCTCGGCGGGTTGCGCTTAAGATGGCGCCTTGCACCGCAAGGGCCTGGACCGTCTCACGCACGTCATGAACGCGGATCACGGCGCAGCCCGCTCTCGCCCCGGCGAGGGCGGCGGCGATAGATCCGCCTATGCGGTCATTGGGGTCCTGGGCGGACGGGTCGAGGGCCGCGATGAAGCGTTTGCGGCTTACCCCGAGGAGCACCCTGAACCCCGTGGCCGTCAGCCGCTCTAGGCCCGCCAGGAGCGCAAGATTGTGCTCAAGGGTCTTGCCGAAGCCGATCCCGGGGTCGATGAGGATGCGCGCCTTGCAGACGCCCGCATCCAGGGCGACCTGCGCACGCTGCAAGAGCGAAGCCTCGACCTCGCCGACGACATCGCCGTAGCGGGGGTCTCTTTGCATGGATCGGGGGTCGCCCTGGCGGTGCATCAGAACAATGTCGCACCCTAAGGCCGCCGCCGTGTCCGGCGCGTCCGGCGCGTCCAGGGCGCTGACGTCATTCCACATGACCGCACCGGCCTCTACGGCTCGACGCGCCACCCCGGGCTTGGTTGTGTCGATGGAGAGGGGTGGGTGGGAGATCGCCGAGAGGGCGGCCAGAACCGGCATCACCCGGTTAAGTTCCTCCGCTTCCGACACGGGCTCCGCTCCGGGGCGAGTCGATTCGCCGCCTAGATCAAGGATGTCCGCGCCGGCCCGGGCGAGGGACAGGGCGTGGGCCACGGCCGCAGGGGTCCCCGCAAATCGGCCGCCGTCGGAGAAGCTGTCGGGGGTGGCGTTGACCACCCCCATGACGAGGGGACGTTTCGCCCCCGCGCCGAGGTCAGACCGACTTTGGATCTTGCGCCACCGAAGAGTGGACGGTCGCTGAGGCCGGCGCCGTCTCGCCGTCCTGATCCACGTGGGTCAAGGGAACCGCCGCAGCGGGGAGCACCGGACGCTGGGCCTCCGCGTCCTCGCGGATAGGCGGGATGCCTTTGAGGACGTTGGTGATCTCCTCGCCCGACAAGGTCTCATACTCGAGCATGGCCTTGGCCAGGGTGTGGAGATCCTCAAGGCGTTCGGTGAGGATGCGCCGGGCTTCGTCGAAGCCTTGCTGCGTCAGACGCTTGACCTCCGCATCGATGATTTCGGCGGTGGCCTCAGAGATGTTCTGGCTGCGCGCCACGGAGTGCCCGAGGAACACCTCATCCTGGTTCTCGCCATACTCCACCACGCCCAGCTGGTCTGAGTAGCCCCACTTGGTCACCATGGCCCTCGCGAGCTTGGTGGCCTGGCTGATGTCGGAAGACGCGCCGGAGGTGACCTTGTCCTTGCCGAAAATCAACTCCTCGGCGACGCGTCCGCCGAACAGGATGGCCAGACGGGAGGTCATCTGCTCATAGCTCATGGAGAGCTTGTCGCGTTCGGGCAGCTGCATGACCATGCCCAGGGCCCGGCCCCGGGGAATGATGGTCGCCTTGTGCACGGGGTCTGTGGAGGGCACGTTCAGGGCCACGATGGCGTGACCGCCTTCGTGGTAGGCCGTCATGCGCTTTTCGTCCTCGGTCATGACCATGGATTTGCGCTCGGCGCCCATCATGACCTTGTCTTTGGCGTCTTCGAAATCCCGCATGGTGACCATGCGGCGGTTTTTCCGCGCGGCCATGAGGGCCGCTTCGTTGACGAGATTGGCGAGGTCCGCTCCGGAGAAGCCGGGCGTTCCGCGGGCGACTGTCTTGGTGTCCACATCCGCCGCTAGGGGCACGTTCTTCATGTGAACGCGGAGAATCTTCTCACGACCGACGATGTCGGGGTTGGGAACCACAATCTGGCGGTCGAACCGTCCCGGCCGGAGCAGGGCCGGATCAAGAACGTCTGGTCGGTTGGTGGCGGCGACCAGAATGATGTGTTCGGACGCCTCGAACCCGTCCATCTCCACCAGAAGTTGGTTCAGGGTCTGCTCGCGCTCGTCGTTGCCGCCGCCGAGGCCGGCGCCGCGATGGCGGCCGACGGCGTCGATTTCGTCGATGAAGATGATGCAGGGCGCGTTCTTCTTGGCCTGCTCGAACATGTCGCGGACGCGGCTGGCGCCGACGCCGACGAACATCTCGACGAAGTCCGACCCGGAAATGGAGAAGAAGGGCACGCCCGCCTCGCCGGCGATGGCCCGCGCGAGAAGCGTCTTACCCGTTCCTGGCGGACCGACGAGGAGCGCGCCCTTGGGAATTTTGCCGCCGAGGCGCTGGAACTTGCCGGGCTCCTTCAGGAACTCGACGATTTCCGCGAGCTCCTCCTTGGCTTCGTCCACGCCGGCCACGTCGTCGAACACCACCTTATTTTTGTTTTCCGTGAGCAGACGGGCCTTTGATTTTCCAAAACCCATGGCGCCGCGGGCGCCGCCCTGCATCTGGCGCATGACGAAGATCCACAGACCCGCCATCAAGGCGAGGGGCAGGAGCGAGCCGAGGATCTGCATCCAGATGGACGGCTGAGCCGATTGAACGGCGATGTTGACCCCGTGCGCCTCCATGCGCTTCAGAAGCTCATCCTGGCTGCCCGGCGTGGTCACGCTGAACTTGCGCCCGGCCCCGTCCTTGGCCTGGAGCACCTCGCCGCGGATGGTCGCCTCCTTGATCTGGTCGCTATCGACTTTCGACAAGAGCTCGGAGTAGGTGATCTCGCCAGCCGTCTGACCTGTCTTGGTCATGGGGTTCATGACGCTATAGAGCGCGATGAGCGCGACGATGATTACACCCCAGATCGCCAGGTTGCGCAGATTGAACATGTCGCCTTCTTCGCCTCCGGAAGCGTGGAGCGTTAGAGCCTAAACCGGAACTGAACATAGGGCGAGATACGCGCCTACGCCATGGCGCCGTGCGAGATGTCGCTTTCGTGAGCGATGAGGCCCCAGGCGCCCGCGAACCGAAGGGGTCCCAAGACGCGGGCGAAGCCTGGGCCGCAGCCGAAGGGACGGGGCAGGGCGAGGGCGTCAACCGTGGCGAGGAGGGGAAGGGACGGCCGCACCGAGGCGGGAAGGGCCCGCAGCGCCGCCCTATCGGCCTTACAAAGCCGGCTCGCCGCGCCGGCGAGGGGAAGGATCCGGCAGGGCGTCTCCACAGCGAGCTCGAACCGGCCGTCCCATACCCCGAGGCGGCCCGGCGTCAGGGCGGGCGCCGCGGGCGGGCGCCGCCTCATCTCGCCAGGCTCGCGCTGGAAAAGAACCCCAGCGTCGCTCGCGACGATCCTTGCGCCGGCGAGAGTGGCGCTGAACGATCCGCCCGCCGCCATGCGCCGGCGCAGACCCTCCAGGGAGCCGCCTCGCGGCGGCCCGGCCGCGCCTGAGGCGCAAACCGTCGCCGTCGCCATGAGGCGCCGGGCTTGCGCCGTCGCCGCCGCGAGGGCGCTGCGGGGAATCTTGATCTCCCCAGCCGCGCCGAACGCGGCGGGCAAAGACCCCTCGCCCTCGCCAGCATATCCATCCCCAGGGCCAGGCGCCCGGCGGGGCGCCGCGGCCAGGGGGGGGGCTTGCGCCTCCGCCTCCGTCGCCGTGAGGCCCTCCGTCGCCGTGAGGC
>Ga0116231_10004442_pt1 | contig 28375 bp, 25 predicted proteins | sample S1TSphgellanicum_2_FD_89695 | JGI IMG/M metagenome (GOLD analysis project Ga0116231, IMG submission 89695) | Host-associated microbial communities from peat moss isolated from Minnesota, USA - S1T2_Fd - Sphagnum magellanicum MG | ecosystem: Host-associated > Plants > Peat moss > Unclassified...
ACAGCTGCATTTACGACCTCACGATCACCGTCGTCGCCGTGCTCTTTCTGGCGACCGATGCCGAGCCCATGGGACAAATGCCGCGCATAGCCATCGGTGCGGCCTATCTTTTGCCCCTCGCCTTTCTTGTCCAAGCTGCCCCGCTCGGGCCCTTAGTCGCCTTTCTGATAATGATGGTTGTGGCGGTGGAGGGCCTCAGTCGGCCTCAGGCGGCGGCGGCTTCGCGCCCTTGACCTAAGGCGCGGGCTTGTCCGCGCCTATTACCGGGGAAGGCCTGTGGCGGCATCGCGCGGGCGGCGTAAAAACCCTTCAGCAATGAAAAGGCCGAGGGTTCGGGTGTGGCGGGCGTCCAGCCGCACCTGCGTGGTGACGACGGGGCCGTCCACTGTCTTGAAATCCCTCGCGATCTCGGGCCGGTATGGCGCTATTCCGCTAACGACCAGGACCCGGCCGCCCACGGTTTTTGTGAGGGGCGAGGTTTCCTCAGCCTGATTTCGCGGTGAGGCCCCGCGAACCCAGATGACCAGCGGCGCGGTGAAGGCCCCAGCGGGGACGTCGTCGAGACCCCTGCCGTAGTAGCTGAGGGCGTTGAAAAGGAACCGGTCATCCACCGCAACGGCGGACACGCCCGGCTGCGCCGCGGCCGCCGCCCGAAGGGCGATCTGGGTGGTCTCGGCCCACCCGCGGGTCTGTTTCAGGCTGTTGGAGAGGCCGGCCCAGTCGCCCAGCGCCGGGTGGGCGAACACCGTCACCACCGCCGTCGCGATGGCGGCTTGTGAAGCGAGGGTGATCCAAAGGGTCCGCCAGGCTTGGAGGCGGATGAGGAGGGCCGCGGTGAGGATGGCCGCCGGCCCATAGGCGGCTCCAGCCCAATTGGCGTTGGCCCTGGCCAGGCCCGCCTCAAGCATGACCACCGCCAAGGCGGGAATAATGAGGGCGAGAAGCGCCCCGTCGGTGCGGGTTAATCGCCGACGGCGCGCCATGACTAAGGTTGCGCCGATAAGGGCGCAAAGGGCTAAAGGTCCGAAGACGCCGAGCTGGCTGACGGCGAACCCCAGGGCGCCGCGGGGATCCACGGACAGGATGGCGTGGACGCCCTGATGAAGGTCGGCGTCGGCGACTGTGTCCTTGAACGTCTGAAAATGATGCGCCCCGTTCCAGACAACGTTGGGTAAGGCGGCGAGGAGCAGCGCGGCGCCCGCGGTGATCAGGCCCCCGGAGCGCCACTTGGTGCGGGCGGTCCTGGAGAGAAGGGCGTGAAGCGCCACGCCGCCCGCCATATAGACGGCGGCATATTTGGCCAGAAGGGCGACGCCGAGGCAAAGACCGAAGGCGGCCGCGCCGCGTTGGGCGGTTCTCCGGTCTTTGGCGGTCCACCACACCGACCAGCCCCAAAGGCTCAGGGCGAGCCAGAAGAGCAGGGGCGCGTCCGTGGCCATGACCTCGCAAGAGAGATCCACGCCAGGCGCGAGACCGTAAAGGAGGGCCGCGGCCGCTCCGACCCTTTGGGAGTAGAGCCTTCGCCCGGCGAGACCCAGGATAAGGGCCGCAGACCCCTGGAGGATCGGAGCGGACAGGCGGACGAAGGGTTCGGCCGCGCTGCCCGCAAGACCCGTAGTTGCGGCGATAAGCCAGGCGATCATGGGCGGCTTTGAGGCGTAGCCCAGGGCGAGGCGGCGCGACCAGACCCAGTACTGGGCCTCGTCCGGATAGAGTTCCAGGGGACTGGCGAAAAGCGACCAGATCCGGACGGCCGTCAGGACGAGGACCACTGACGCGGCCAAGGCGAAGGGACGGTCCAGGGCCTGGGGTCCAAAGGCGCCTTCGAGGGCGGCGGCGGCGCCGCGCGGTTCGCCAGGGTCGCTCGTCGCCACGCGCGCAGACGGCGCCGGCTTCACCATGGCGCGCGCTTCGGTGGGGTGAAGCGCATTGGGGGGGAAGCAAGGAAGCGGACTAATCGGGACAAGGCGCGGAGCTTCACCTTAGACGGCGGGACAATGGAGGATTGCGGGTCTCCAATAGGCCCGGTGCGGCGCCCGGATCAACAGGCCCTGAGGACCCCATCCTGGTCTTGACGCCATGGATCGCGCCCGTCACTTACCCGTTGAAGCCGGTCCCTTCGGGCCCCGGGGGTGGACGAGATGAACGTGCAGTTTCCCGCCGAATGGTCGCGCCACCGGGCGATCTGGCTCGGATTTCCAAGCCACGCAGATCTTTGGCGCGACGACCTTGTTCCAGCGCGGGCCGAGGTGGCGGCCCTCGCCCGAGCCCTGGCGGGGCCTGGCGGGGAGCGGGTTCGCCTGCTGGCGGCGGGCGAGGAGGCCATGGACGCCGCCCGCTCGCTCCTCGACGCGGAGCCTGGCGTCGAATTCGTGCGGGGTTTTTTCGGCGACATCTGGCTTCGCGACACGGGCCCCCTCTTTTTGAAGGGCGACGGGGCGACCATCGCCAAGGGGTTCGGGTTCAACGGCTGGGGTGGAAAATACACCCTGCCTGACGATGAGACAGTAGCTGAACAGATGGCCGCCGCCGCCGGAGCGCCGCTTGTGCGGGAGGATTTCATCCTCGAGGGCGGAGCCGTGGACAGCGACGGTTTTGGCACGCTCCTGACGACGCGCCAGTGCGTGCTGAACGCCAACCGCAATCCCCTCTGGGACGAGGCGAGCGCGGGTCAGGCCCTCCGTCGCGCCCTTGGCCTGAAGACCATCCTTTGGCTTGGCGACGGGCTGGCCAACGACCACACCGACGGACACGTGGACAACCTCGCCCGCTTCGTCGCCCCTGGCGTGGTCGCCTGCCCGATTGCGTTCGGCCGAGACGACCCGAACGCAGACATCTACGATGCCGCGGCCAAGGCCCTGTCGAGTATGAAGGACGCCCGGGGCGTCTCCCTCCAGGTCATGCGCATTCCCTCCCCAGGCCGTGTGGAGACTGCGGACGGCGAGGCGGCTCCCGCCTCCCACATGAACTTCATCATCGCCAACGACGCCGTCATCGCACCCATCTATGGGACGGCGAGCAGCGCGTTCGCCCTGGACGCCCTACGCGAGGCTTTCCCCGAGCGGCAGGTCATCGGCCTGGCGTCTAACGCCCTGCTCAGCGGCGGCGGATCCTTCCACTGCATCACCCAGCAGGAGCCGGAATGAGCGGCAAAACCCTCACCCTGGGCGTCGTCCAGACGTCTTACGGCTTGGACCTGAACGATAATATTCGCCGGACCAAGGATTTGGTGCGCGCGGCGGCCGACCTCGGCGCCCAGGTGATCCTCCCTTCGGAGCTGTTTCAGGGGCCCTATTTCTGCGTCACCCAGGACGAGCAATGGTTCCGCCAGGCCCATCCTTGGCGAGAGCACCCGTGCGTTCTCGCCCTTGCGCCGCTGGCGGCTGATCTTGAGGTGGTGATCCCCGTCTCCATCTTCGAACGCGATGGGCCGCATTACTACAATTCCCTTGTGGTCCTGGATGCGGACGGCTCGGCCCTCGGGGTCTATCGCAAAAGCCACATTCCAGATGGGCCGGGTTACCAGGAAAAGTACTATTTCCGGCCGGGGGACACGGGCTTCAGGGTCTGGCCAACCCGGTACGGCCGCATCGGCACAGGCATTTGTTGGGATCAATGGTACCCCGAGGCGGCACGGGCCATGACCCTCATGGGGGCTGAGGCTCTGCTCTATCCCACAGCCATCGGTTCGGAGCCCCATGACAGCAGTCTTGATACCCGAGACCCCTGGCGTCGGGTCATGCAAGGTCACGCCGTCGCCAACGTCATCCCCGTGGCGGCGTCAAACCGCATCGGCGTCGAGCCGGGGCCTGGCGGCGGTCAGAGCTTCTATGGCTCGTCCTTCATCTGCGACCATCGCGGCGACCTTGTCGCCGACCTTGGCCGTCAGGAGGAGGGGGTTAGGGCGGCCACCTTCGATCTTGAGTTTCTAGCGACCCACCGTGCGGCCTGGGGCTTTTTCCGCGATCGCCGCACCGACCTCTATGAGGCGACGGGTCCGGGGAAGGTGTTCTAACAGGATCTACCCGGACGCGGTGTTCTGGGGCGCGGCCTTGTGGGGCGAGAGGGCTCCATGAGGCCGCCGCCGCCGTCCCCGATTTGGCCGCCTTCCCTACTTGCCCGCCTTCCCTACTTGGCCGTATCCGGATTGGCCCAGGGCGTGTGAATTTCCGCATCCTCGTCCACGGCGCACGTTTTCACCGGCGGGGCCGGATGTGGTGCGGCTTCAGCTGCCACGAGTTCCGCCTTAGCGGCGGCGAAGGCGGCTTGGAACTCAGGATTTGCGTGCAACGCGGCCACGAGCGCCGCGCCGGTGGTGCGTCCTGCTTCAACGTCGGACGGGTAATGGACGCCGCAAACCACGCGGCTTTCTCCAAAGGCGCGGGCGCGCGCAAGGATGACGCCCGCTTTGTCCGGTTCCATTTCGGCGAGGATCAGGCCCGACGCCCAGCTGAAGGTCGAGTGGCCGGAGGGATAGGAGAAGGATTTGGCCAGGCCGGAGCGCTGGTTCTCCACGCAGATGGGCAGGCTCGTGCCGACGAAGGGCCGCGGACGCGCGAAGTGGTCCTTGGCGGCGTCGATGACGCGGCTGGCGTCGGCGCCGACCCGGCTGAGGAGTTGCACGGTCTTGGGCGTGGCGTCATGGGTTATGGTGAGGCCCAAGGCGCAATCAAAGGCGCCGATGTAATTGACGGCGTCATGGGCGGCCAAGGCCCAGCGCGGACTGCCCTCAAGGCTGCGGGTGGCCTTCACCACCGTCTCGTCGGCCGATTCCGTCGCCGATCCGGGTTTGGGCGGGGGCGCGAGGATGAGAACCGCATCCGGGAGCTGCCCGGCCGACAGAAAACCCGCTCGCGCCGCCGGTGTCGTCGGCGTCGGCGTCGGGGGACCGGCGGCCTCGGCGCCGTGCGCTGCGGCGCAAACGAAGATCACGAAAAAGGCGCAGGACCAGCGAACCACGGCGCAGCCTCCAGACGGGGATGGATGGAGCCCTCCCGGGCCCGCCGCCGGGGAGGCGTGGGCGCCGGCGCGAGCGCCCGGTTGGCTCCTAGACTATGCGAAGAGCTTCTGCCAGCGCCGCTTCTCGCGGTTTTTCCAGGCCCCCCGGTGATAGGCGTCCGAGGCGATGAGGGGGACGACAGTGGTGGCTTCGGCGAACACCATCTGCTCGTAGGTCGTGTTGACCTTGCCCCAGGACGCCGCTTCCTTGAGGGTCGAGGACGAACAGGCCCCGTCGCGCACGTCGGCCACGGTGATCTGAACGGCATATTTGTGCATGTCCGCCTCGACGCCGAGGATTTCGGCGCACACCACCGTGTCCTGGGCGAAATTCTTGGGCACGCCGCCGCCCACCATGAAGAGGCCCGTGGTGCCAGCGGCGATCTTGATATCGGTCAGTTCGCGAAAGTCGGCGACGGCGTCGATGGTGAGGTAGGGTTTTTTGGCGGCGATGCGCTCCTTTTGGTGCTTAACCAGCCCGAAACCGGCGGAGGAGTCGACAAAGGCGGGGCAGAAGATCGGGGCGCCCTGCTCGTAAGCCGTCTGGATCAGGCTGCCGGGCTTCTTCGCATTCCCGTCGGCCAGCCAGCGGCCCATTTCAGAGATGAACTCGCGAGAGGAGTAGGGCCGCGGCTCGAGGGCGTTGGCGATCTCATAGATAGTGTGATCGCAGTGCTGGAGCTCTTCTTCATCGATGTAGGTGTCATAGATCCGATCGATGTAGTTTTCGCGCAAGACGTTGTCGTCCACCGGACCGGCGGCCTGATAGTGTTTGAACCCAAGGGCTTCGAAGAAGTCCATGTCGATGATGGAGGCGCCTGTCGCCACCACCACGTCGGCCATGCCGCACGCAACCATGTCGCGATAGACGTGCATGCAACCGCCTGCAGAGGTTGACCCGGCCAGGATGAGCCAGGGCGAGCAGCTCGCATCTTCGATAGCCATGCTGAGAATGTCGGCGGCGCGGGCGGTATCGCGGCTCGTGAAGCTCATTTTGCGCATGGCGTCGATCACCGGCCGCGCGTCGTAGGCGGTGATGTCTACGTGCTCGACGGTGTTCTGAAGGAGTTCAGCCTTCGTGTTGGGCGAGGGAGCGTTCATCGATCGGGTTTCCCAGAAGTTTGAGCGCCCGTCGTCAGAAAGCACCGCCGCCGGGACGGAGCGACCGGCGGGGATCGAGGGGTCGAAAACCGGAAGGATCCGCGCCTCTCGTCCGGCCCGATTTCGGGTCGGGGGGGAGACGCGGATCCGCCGCGGGGGTTTAGGCGATTATGCCGACAAACACGTCTATTTTTTACGACGGCGCTTGCCGGCGGCGCCCTTGGGCCGGGAGAAACGGACCACTTTGCGATCCTCTTCCTCAGTCCGGGGGAGCGGGATTGAGCGGCGGGCGAGGCCGAACATGGAAGCCATAGGCGCATCGCTCACCGCCGCCGTGTCGGTTTCGCCGTACCCGTTGAAGCGGGTGTTCATGGCGACGCCGTAGGCGCCCAGCATGCCGATCTCCACATAGTCGCCCTCCCGAACGTCCTCGGGCAGCCAGAAAGGGCCAGGCATATGGTCGATGGAGTCGCAGGTCGGACCATAGAACCGGAACGGCTTCAATTCTCCAGACGCGCCCTCGGTGCGGATAAGCTTTACCGGGAAGGGCCACTTGGAATGGGTCGCGTCGAACAGGGATCCGTAAGATCCGTCGTTCAGATAGAGCGCGTCTCCCTTGCGCAGCTCGACTTTGCACAGGATGGACGTGGATTCGGCCACCAGAGCGCGCCCCGGCTCACACCAGAGCTCGGTGGTCTCATGGACCATCATTTCCGAGAAGCCCCGATGGATCGAGTCGACGTAGTCCGCCATGGCGGGCGGAACCATGCCGGGATACACCGACGGGAAGCCGCCGCCCACATCCACAACGTCTGCGAACACGCCGGCGCGAACGAGGGCGCGGGACGCCTGGGTCATGGCCGCCTGATAAGCGGTGGGCCGCATGCACTGACTGCCGACGTGGAAGGCGACGCCCATGAGCTCCTCCGTCGCCCGGCGGGCGGCGAGGAGGAGGCTTGGAGCGTCCTGCGCGGACGCGCCGAACTTGCCGCCGAGGGCGTAGGCCGCGCCGTCTGTCTGCACAGCCAGGCGGACAAGCAGGTTCAGATCCCGAGCCCCGCCGCTGGCGTCGAGGATCTTCGCCAACTCCTCATGGGTGTCGAGGGCGAAGGTCCGGACGCCGAAGTCGAAGTAGGCCCGCGCGATGGCCGCACGGCTCTTGACGGGGTGCATGAACGCCATGCGCGCCCCTGGTGCGGCGCGAGCGACCAGCTCGACCTCAGGAATGGACGCCACGTCGAAGGCGCGTACGCCCGTCTCCCATAGGGTCTTGACGATCCAATCCGACGGATTGGCCTTAACGGCGTAAAGTACGTCGCCCTTAAAGTTCTCCTGGAACCAGCGTCCGGCGACGGCCACCGCATCCTTGCGCACTAGGGCGACAGGACGCTCCGGGGACCGCTCACGGACCAGGTCCAGGGGTTCATGGTACGTGTCCAATTCACGTAACCCCCTGCAAGTTGTTGACCCAATCCGGCGTTAGCGGCGCTCAATGAAGGCGGGTCCGCCGGGAGAGCGGCTCATAAGGACATCGCGCCGGGATGTAAAGGGTTTTTGGCGGCGAACATCAGACCCGCCCGCAGACAATCTTCAGACTCCGGAAGGTTTAGTTAAGGGTATTTGAATGGTTTATAAAATAATAATTCCCATAATAAGTTAAATAGGTGCTTAATAGCAATAGTAAATTATCATTAGGCAAGTAACGCAAAGTAAATCTCATCTATTCACTCGACATTAATGTTCCTCCTGCATCATGATGCTGTCTTGAGGGTTCGGCGAGCAATGCAGGCTCGGGCCCTACAACGCTCGCCAAAGGAGAGAGAGCATGTCGAAGTTCGTTACGCGTTTTGTTAAGGACGAGTCCGGCGCCACCGCCATCGAGTATGGTTTGATCGCCGCTCTTATCGCCGTCGTGATCATCACCGCGGTCACCACGCTTGGCACCACGCTGTCGGCCAAGTTCAGCAGCATCAGCTCTGCCCTGTCCAGCGCCACGCACTAAGCGTCGTCAGCGACAGTTTCTTACGCTGGGGCCGCAACGGACACCACGTTGCGGCCCTTAGCTGTTGTAAGGGGGGCGGCGACCATGGGATCTGCAAGAGATCGCACATCGGCATTCCTTTCGCAGGTCTGCAAGGATGAGTTGGGAGCGACGGCGGTGGAATACGCCCTCCTCGCCGCCCTGATCTCCATTATCGTCGCAGGCGCCATCGGGGCGGCCGGCACGAAGATCTACAGCCTCATGACCTATGTCGTCACGGCGCTGACTCCGACCCACTAGGGGGCGGGCCTGGCCCTCGGGCCCAAACGGTCGGCCCGCGGCGCTAAGGTCTTGTTGAGTTTTCCCTGGCACAAAAAACCTAACGCGCATCGCGCTGGCGAAGGGTCGGCTATGGGGTCGGGGTTCAACGGACTTCTGCGCTCGCGCCTCGTGCAAGGGGCTATCTTGGGCCTCTTCGCCGCTTCTATGGTCCTCCTCGTAAACTGGCTCCGGGACGTTCCGGCGCTCATCGCCGAGCTCAACAAGCAGGTCGGCGGGGACTACATCATTTTCTACGCCACCTCGAAGCTCACCCTCGCGGGACGCGCCTTAGAGGCGTTCAATGCTGGAACGCTCCATGGGGTGGAGCACGCGGTCGTTCCGCAGACGCCGAGCGGTCTATACTGGTGTTATCCCCCCACCTTTAAAATGCTCATCGCGCCGCTCGCCCTCCTGCCGTTCTATTGGTCCTACGTCGTCTTTGAGACCCTCACGTTCATCCCCCTTTTGCTCCTCGTGACGCGCATAGCGGGCTTCAATCGGTGGGTCGTGATCTTGACCCTGGGCTTCCCCGGCGTGTTCGGTAATTTTCTGGACGGACAAAACGGCTTCCTCACCGCCGCCATTCTAGGCTGGGGCCTCGTGTTGGTGGAGCGCCGCGGGTTCCTCGGCGGCGCCATCCTAGGCCTCTTGGTCTACAAGCCGCAGTTTGGCGTCCTCCTACCGGTTCTTCTCCTCGGCGCCGGGCACTGGCGCGCCGTGTTCGGGGCGGCGGCTTCAGGTCTTTTGATGATCGCAACCGCCACCGCGTTGTTCGGCGTCCAGGACTGGATCCTCTTTTTGAGAGCCCTGCCAGCCGTCTCCCACGCCCTTGAGGCCGGGGAATTGCCATGGGTGAAAATCCCCTCGGTCCTCGTGGGCCTCCGCTCCGTTGGGATCAGCATCCCCCAAGCCCAGCTTATTCAAGGGGCGGTGAGCCTCATCGCCGCTGGCGTGACGCTCCTGTGTTGGCGTCGTCCCGCCCCTCACGCCCTGAAAGTAGGCCTGGCGGTCTTCGCCGCCTTCCTCGTCTCGCCCTATTCCTTCAACTACGACCTCGTTCTCCTAGCCATCCCCCTGGCCGCGGTGGGCGTCATGGTGCGCGAAAGCCGCGCCCCCTTACCCCAGGAGGTGGCTCTTCTGATCATTTTGACGGCGCTCTTACCCACCTTATCCATCGCCCTGGGCTCCCTCAGCCGGGTCCAGCCGTCGGCCCTGCTAATGATCGTCTGCTTCGCCATTATGGCGAGGATCACGTGGCGTGAGGGCGCCGGCGCCGGCGCGCAAAAGCCGGTTGAGCCGCCCATGGCGCTTGGGCTTGGGCGCTTGCAGCCCCTTTAGGCTCCCCGCGCCCATCCTGCGCGGGCCGGGGCGACGCGGCGCCGCTAGGCCGCCGTCTCAACGCTTCTTTCAAACTCATGCGTCATGCTCCCACCCCAGCGGCCGTCCGGTCGCGAGGAGGCGTTTTCAAAACGATGTCGGCTCAGCCCTTCGCCCTTTTAGCAGCGCTCGCGCCGCTGATATTTCCCGCGCTCCTTATCGTGGCCGCCGTGCGCGACGTGACGAGCTACACCATACCCAATTGGATTTCCGCCGCCGCCGCCCTGGCTTTCCTGCCCGCGGCGCTGGTGATGGGCGCCAGCCAGGCTCAGCTTCTCACCGCGCTCCTCGTCGGCGCGGCCGGACTTCTCCTGGGCATGCTGGCCTTCGCCCTGCGCTGGGTCGGCGGGGGAGACGCAAAGCTGATGGCGGCGAGCGCCCTCTGGTTGGGCTGGCCCGCCGTCATGCCGTTTCTCCTCTTCACCGCCGTCGCCGGCGGCGGGCTGGCGGTGCTTCTTCTCGTCGGCCGCAGCCGTCCAAACCTTGTGGGCGCGGGCGCGCCGGCTTGGTTCGCGCGGCTGATGCAGCCCAAGGCCGACGTCCCCTACGGCCTCGCCATCGCTGTCGGCGCCCTGGCTGCTTTTCCCGCGAGCGCTCTGGTGCACAGCTCCCTCTGAAGTAAAGCGAAAAGATTTTTAACGATCCTGGTTGAACCTTAGGCGGTCATTAACCCGCACCCCACAAAGATTCAAAGTGTTGGAAGGCGTTGTTCGTCCTTTAGCCGAACTGCGCCCTTGGAGGATGGTCATGAGCCCGATCCGCGTGGGCATTCTTCTGAGCGTCGCCCTGGCTGTCGCCCTCTGTCTGGCTCTGGTCGCTCACTCCCTGGCTTCCCCCCACGCCAAGGCGGGTCCCGCCCTCATCGCCCAGGCGCCGCCCAAGCCCACCGTGCGCGTCCTTGTGGCTGGCCGCGACCTTCAGCCCGGCGACAAGCTCGCCGTCGCCGACTTCGTCTGGCAACCCTGGCCCGCTGACAATGTGAACCCCGCCTTCATCGTGGACGGCCCCGCCGTATCCGGCGCGTCCACCAAGGCGCCGGCAAGCGTGAAGATCGAAACCGCCGCGCTCAACGCCGCCGCGCAAAAGGCTCGGGACATCCTGGTCTCCTCAGACGGGGGCCCCGCCGCCCGATTGGTGGAGGCTATCGTGCGCGAACCCATGCTCAAGGGCGAACCCATCCTGGAGGCCAAGGTGGTCCGCGCCGGCGCCAGCGGGGTCATGGCCGTGGAACTCGACCCAGGCATGCGCGCCATGGCGGTGCCACTTTCCGCGGGAAGCGCAGCCGGGGGATTCATCCTGCCGGGCGACCATGTGGACGTGGTGCAGAGCCGCCAGGTCGATTCGCCCAACGGGTCAAAACGCTACGCCACCGGTACGGTCTTGGAGAATGTGAAGGTTCTCGCCATCGACCAGTCCGCCCGGGCGCAGAAAAGCGAAGCGGTCATCGGCACCACGGCCACCGTCGAGGTCTCGCCCCAACAGGCCGAGGTCCTCGCCATGGCCAAGGCCCAAGGCGAACTCACCCTCACCTTGCGCTCCTACGCCGACATTGGCGGGCGCACCTATGCGGCGGGCCGGGTGAGCGGGGCTCCAGCGGTGGTGAGGGTCTTCCGAAGCGGCGTCCAGACCGACGTGGCGGTGACGCGATGATCAAGGCCCTGCCTATCCTAGCAACGCTCCTCGGCGCGGCGCTTCCCGCCGCAGCCCTGGCGCAGCCGGGACTGCTTGGGGCGCCGGCGCGGTCGGCCAACGACTACACCGGACGCGATACGGTGCGCGTCGACCTTTCCGGCAATATGGCCGAGACCCGGACCCTGACCTTGCCGCGGGGCAAGTCCGCCGTTATCGAGCTGCCGACCGACGCCCGCGACGTCCTCGTGTCCGATCCCAAGGTCGCGGACGTCATGCTCTCCACGCCCCGCAGGATTTACATCCTTGGCGTCGGCGGAGGGCAGACCGACGCCGCCTTCTTCGACGCAGCCGGACGACAGCTCCTTCGCCTGAATATCCGGGTGGATCAGGATATCAGCGCCCTTGGCGAAACCCTCAACCGGGTTCTACCGGGCTCCAGCATCCATGTGGACGCCGTGAACCAGTCCGTTGTGCTGTCCGGCGAAGTGCCCAACGCCTCCATCGCCGACAAGGCGGTGCGGCTGGCGCAGGGATTTGTCGCTAAGCCCGAGCAGGTCATCGACATGCTCAGCGTCACCGAGTCTGAGCAGGTGATGCTCAAGGTGCGCATCATCGAGGTGAACCGTCAGGTCATCAAACAACTCGGGTTCAACCTAAACGCCGTGCTCGGCCAGATGGGCACCTCGCAGTTTCTCCTCAGTACGGCGGCGACGTTCGGCGTCAACGGCAGCCTTCTGGGCGGACTCTCTGGGTCTGGCTACTCCTTAAATACGACGCAGCAGCCGGAGTTGCAGGTTCCCTGCGCGGCGGGCGTCACCGGAACCTGTTACCAGATCGTCCACGGCAACACCGTTAACTTTGGCGGCGTAAACACCCCGATCAGCAATGCGGGCACAGCGACGTTGCAGTCCACGGCGGGGTCCAACGGCTTGAACCAAGCGGGGGCGACCATCGACGCGTTCGAGCGGGTGGGTCTCGTGCGCGATCTTGCCGAACCGAACCTCACCGCTGTCAGCGGCGAAGCGGCCAAGTTCCTCGTTGGCGGGGAGTTTCCCGTCCCGGTGGGCGAGGACTCTACCGGCCGCGTGACGGTTGACTTCAAACAATATGGCGTTGGCCTAGGTTTCACCCCCGTGGTCCTGGGCAAGGGGCGCATTTCCCTGAAGCTTTCGGCTGAGGTCTCTGAACTCACAAACACAGGCGCCTTCACCCTATCCAATTCAGTCACCTCATCCACGGGATCGACGACCACCGCCCCCTCCCTTGTCGTCCCCGGCCTCACCGTGCGCCGGGCGGAAACGACGGTTGAGCTGCCGTCTGGCCAGTCGTTGATGATCGCGGGTCTCCTCCAGTCCACAAGTCAGCAAACCCTCGACAGCCTCCCGGGTCTTATGCAGGTGCCCATCCTTGGCGCGCTTTTCCGCTCCCGGGACTTCCTTCAGGGCGACACCGAGCTCGTTGTGATCGTCACGCCGTACCTCGTGAAGCCGACGCTTCCGGGCCAGCTTCAGACCCCGGCTGACGGTCTGCTCATCGCCAATGATCTTGAGACCAATCTCCTTGGCCGTCTGAACAAGAGCGTCGGTAAGGCCCCGCCGCCGGACAAGACGTATAAAGGGCCCTTCGGCTATGTGGTGGAGTAAGGCCATGACCTTCCGCGCGTTCCGAAACGTCTCGTCAAAGGCGCTTGTCTGCGCTGTCGCCGTCACGGCCCTGGCGGGCTGCGCGACCCATCCCAAGCCGGACGCCCCACCGCCCCCCACTAACGTTCTTGAACATTACAAGGCCGAGGTCACTGACGTCCCGGATCAACTCGCCCTTGGCGTGCACGCCAGCGGGCTTTCCGACCACCAAAAGGACGCCCTCGCTGATTTCGTAAACCGCTGGCGCGACGCAGAGGGCGGCAGGGTCGTGCTGAAGCTCCCGGCTGACGCCGTGGACGCCGCCCACGCAAAGTCAATGACCTTCGCCGTCCAGACCCAACTTGAACGTCTTGGGGTGCCTTCGGAAAACATTCATCTGGAGACGTACGCCGCTGGCGCGGCGAACGGCCCGGTGTTGGCGAGCTTTACGCGCCTCGACGCCAAGGGGCCCAGCTGCGCTGGAGGTTGGGACAACCTGACCTCGACCATGGACAACGAGCCCTATGGGCATTTTGGCTGCGCGCTGACCGCTAACATCGCCGCTCAGGTGGCGGATCCACGCGATCTCGACCACCCGACAGGCTTGTCGCCGGCCGACAACGCCCGCCGCGAGGTGGTCATCGGCAAGTACCGGCAGGGAAAGATCACGTCGACGGACAAGGACAGCCAGGCCAATGGCGCAACGTCGGCTGCGATAACGCAATGATCGGACAGAGCCCCCTCCCCGCTGAAATCCTTGACGGCGAAGACCCTTTCGACGCTGACGACGACTTCGGCCCCCTTCCCAAATACGACCACGAAACCCCGCCCGCGACCGTGGCCGATTTTGCGCTGAGGCCGACGTTCGAAGCCGAGACGCCGGATGAAGCCTCGGTGGAGCCGTCGACGCCCAACCATGCCGAGCCGCAGGCCCTCGCCTCCAATCCTGTCGGCGCCCTCCTCGCCGGCGTGGAAAGCGCCCTTGGAGAGGCGACGGTTCCGCGCATCACCATTCACGTGTTCTGCCAGCGGCCAGACACGGCGCAGATCGCCCAGCGCGCCTCCGAAGATCGTCGCCTGGCCCGCGCCACCACCGAGATCCGCCCCGGCGGACTGATTGAGGCGCTTCAGCATTATCAAACCCATCCCACGCCCCCCTTGATCATCGTCGAGAGCATGGGGCCCCCCGCCGATCTTCTCGCGAGCCTCGACCGTCTGGCCGAGGTCTGCGACCCGGGCACCAAGGTTCTGGTCATCGGCGAGCACAACGACATCGCCCTCTACCGCGAACTCATGCGCCGCGGCGTGAGCGAATACCTTGTGCCGCCGCTTCTGACCCTCCAGCTCATCCGCGCCATCACCACCCTCTACACCGACCCGGCGGTCCCCTTCGTGGGCCGCGCCATCGCCTTCGTGGGGGCCAAGGGCGGCGCTGGATCCTCAACTCTGGCGCACAACATCGCCTACCAGATCTCCGAAGCCATGCAGGCCAATACGGTGATCGCCGACTTCGACTTGCCGTTCGGCACCGCAGGGCTCGACTTCAACCAGGACCCTGCCCAGGGCCTCGGCGACGCCCTCTCCAAGCCAGAGCGCCTTGACGCCACCCTCCTCGATCGGATGACGGCCCGCTGCAGCGACCGCCTCGCCCTGTTCGCCGCTCCAGCGTCCCTTGACGACGACTACGACATCAGCGCCGAGGCCTATGACGAGGTGCAGACCAAGATCCGGGGCAGCGCCCCCTATGTGGTCATGGACCTGCCCCACCTCTGGTCAGCGTGGATGCGGCGCATGATCCTCTCGTCCGACGACGTCGTGATCACCGCCCTGCCTGACCTGGCGTCCCTTAGGAACGCCAAGAACCTCATCGACCTCATCAAGAAGGCGCGTCCCAACGACGATCCGCCCCATCTCATCCTCAACCAGGTGGGCGCGCCGGGGCGGCCTGAAATTCCGGTGAAGGAATTCGCCAAGGCCTTGGGCGCCGAACCCGCCCTGGTCTTGCCCTTCGACGCCAAGCTTTTCGGCCAGGCGGCGAATAACGGCCAGATGGTGTTCGAAGTGAACGCCAAGGCGAAGGCGGCCGAAGGTCTGATGCAGTTCACCCAGCTCCTGACGCGCAGAGAGCCGATCGTCCCCAAGGAACGCTCCCTGATCGAGCGCCTCCTGGGTAAGACCTGAAATCTGGATCATGTTCGGCAAACGCAGTTTCGGACGCAATGATCAAGAGGCCCCGGCTCCCCCGCCGCCGGTCGCCGGTCCGGTCATCGCCACTCGTCCTCAGCGCCAGGAGGCGCCGACGGGCGTGCGCCCGCCGGCGCCCACAGATGGCTTCGCCAGTCTTGTGCACGACAGCTCGACGCGGGAGCGGTCGCGCAAACCCTCCGACGTCGCCAAGCGGGCTGAAGACGCGCCCGGCGCCAAAGACACCATTGCGGAGATCGTTCGCGAGCAGAGCGACTACTATCACGCCACCAAGACCACGATTTACACCGCCCTTCTCAACACGATCGACCTCGCTCAGTTGGCGCAGCTTGACCAGAAAGCCGCCGGTGAGGAGATCCGAGACATCGTCGCCGAACTGGTGGCGATCAAGAACGTCTCCATGTCCGCCGCCGAACAGGACCACCTGGTTCAGGACATCATCAACGACGTCCTCGGATATGGACCCCTTGAGCCGCTCCTGGCGCGCGACGAGATCGCCGACATCATGGTCAACGGCGCCCACAGGGTGTTCATTGAGGTCGGCGGCAAGGTGCAGCTGACCAATGTGCGCTTCCGAGACAATCAGCAGCTGATGAACATCTGCCAGCGGATCGTTTCGCAGGTGGGCCGGCGCGTGGACGAAAGTTCCCCCATCTGCGACGCGCGCCTTCCCGACGGATCGCGCGTCAACGTGATTTCTCCGCCCCTCGCCCTCGACGGCCCAACCCTCACCATCCGGAAGTTCAAAAAAGACAAGCTGACCATGCGCAATCTGGTGGATTGGCGCTCCATCAGTCCCGAAGGCGCCAAGGTCTTGGGCGTTATCGGCGCCTCCCGATGCAATGTCCTGATCTCGGGCGGAACTGGATCGGGCAAAACCACCCTCTTGAACTGTCTGACCGCCTACATCGACCCGACGGAACGGGTGGTCACCTGCGAGGACGCGGCGGAACTGCAGCTGCAGCAGCCCCACGTGGTGCGCTTGGAGACGCGACCGCCCAACCTTGAGGGGCAGGGACAGATCACCATGCGGGATCTCGTGAAGAACTGCCTGCGGATGCGTCCTGAACGCATCATCGTGGGCGAGGTGCGCGGCCCTGAGGCGTTCGACCTCCTTCAGGCCATGAACACCGGACACGACGGGTCCATGGGCACGCTGCACGCCAACTCCCCGCGGGAGGCCATCTCGCGCATGGAATCGATGATCACCATGGGCGGCTACGGTCTGCCGTCAAAGACCATTCGGGAGATGATCGCCGGATCCATCGACGTCATCATCCAGGCGGCCCGTCTTCGCGACGGTTCGCGTCGCATCACGCACATCACCGAGGTGCTCGGACTGGAAGGCGATGTGGTCATCACTCAGGATCTCTTCATCTACGACATCACCGGCGAGGATCAGAACGGCCGCGTGGTCGGACGCCATCGCTCTACGGGCATCGCCCGTCCAAGGTTCTGGGACCGCGCCCGCTACTACGGTCTAGAGCGCGAACTCGCCGCGGCCCTCGACGCGTCGGAGTAGGCCATGGATCTGCTCACCCTTCTCCTCATCGGGGCCCTTGGATTTATCATCGTCGCCGGCCTCGGCTTTGTGCTCTTCGCCTCCGGCGACGGCGGAGCCAAGACCAACAAGCGCATGCAGGCCATCGCCGGCGCCCGCTCAGAAAAGCTAAAAACCAGGACCGCGTCAGAAACGTCCGGCATCCGTCGCAAGCAAATTCAGCAAACCCTCAAGGAGGCCGAGCGTCAGCAGCGCCGGGCGCGGCTCACCATGGCGACGCGCCTTAGCCAGGCGGGCCTGAGCGCCGGGCCCAAGGCCTTCTGGATCGTCAGCGGCGTCTTCGCCCTCGTAGGCTTCCTCATCGGCCTTGTGGCCATGCACAACCCCCTCATCGGCCTGGGAGCCGGCTTCGCCGCGGGCTTCGGCCTGCCCCGCTGGATCCTATCGATCATGATCAAGGGGCGGATGAAGAAATTCACCGAGGAGTTCCCCAACGCCGCCGATATCATCGTGCGGGGCATCAAGTCGGGCCTTCCGGTGAACGATTGCCTCAAAGTCATCAGCCGAGAGAGCCCCGAGCCCCTAGCGACCGAGTTCCGCCTTCTCGTAGAAAGCTCGGCCATGGGCGTCAGTCTCGATCAGTCCCTCGAGAAAATGTACGACCACATGCCGACCTCCGAGGTCCGCTTCTTCGCCATCGTGCTCTCCATTCAGCAAAAGACCGGGGGCAACCTCGCCGAGGCGCTGAGCAATCTCTCCACGGTTCTCCGCGCCAGGAAACTTATGGCGGAGAAGATCAAGGCCATGTCCGGCGAAGCCGTCGCTTCGGCCTTCATCATCGGCAGCCTACCCCCTGGGGTCATGGCCCTCGTCTATGTGACGGCGCCCACTTACATGAGCCAGATGTTCACCGATCCGCGCGGGCATCTCCTGCTCCTGGGCGCCGGGCTGTGGATGAGCATGGGCATCTTCGTCATGCGCCGCATGATCAACTTCAAGTTCTGAGGCCCCCATGGCGCTGGAAGACGTCCTCACCGTCGCCAACGTTCTCACCGTCGTGGTGGGCCTCTTGTCGTTCGCCACGGTCTACACCCTCGCTGCGCCCTTGATGCAGACAGACAAGCTCGAAGAGCGCATGAAGTCTGTGGCCAACCGCCGCGAGGAGCTGCGTCGCCGCGCGCGTCAACAGGTCTCCTCCGGCGCCTCGTCCCTGCGCCGCACGGACGAGGGCTTCATCAAGAACATCGTCGATCGGTTAGAGCTCAAGCGGCTGCTTGAGGACCCCAACGTTGCGGTCAAGCTCGAGCAGGCCGGTTTCCGCGGACCGCGGCCTCTGACGGTATTTTATTTCTTCCGCTTCGCAGGCCCGTTCGTCCTCGCCGCAGTCACCGGCGTCTATATTTACGTGACCAACGCCTTCCACCTGCCGCCCCAGGGCAAGCTGATCGTCGTGGCGACGGCCTTCGCCGCAGGCTTCTATGGCCCGAACATCTATGTCCAGAACATCGCCACTAAGCGGCGTGAAGCTATCGTCCAGGCCTTCCCTGATGCGCTTGATCTCCTTCTGATCTGCGTTGAGGCGGGCATGTCCATCGAAGCGGCCATGCAGAAGGTGGCAGCGGAGATCGGCTCCAGGTCCATTGAGCTCGCTGAGGAGCTGACGCTGCTCACCGCTGAACTCTCCTACCTCCCCGAGCGGCGCCAAGCCTACGAGGGATTGTCGCGGCGGACGAACCATCCCGGCATCAAAGCGGTGGCGACGGCCATGATCCAGGCGGAGCGGTACGGCACCCCCTTGGGTCAGGCCCTGCGCATCATGGCCAAGGAGAACCGCGAGCTCAGGATCGCCGCCGCCGAAAAAAAGGCCGCCCAGCTACCGGCCAAGCTCACCGTTCCCATGATCGTCTTCTTCCTGCCTGTTCTTTTCGTGGTCATCATGGGACCGGCGGGAATGCGCATCTCCGACACCCTGCACCACAAGCCAGTGGACTCCCAAGGCAGGCCTATGGCCAAATGACGCCTTGGGACGGACACCGTCCCATCGCACTATCCCTCTGACGGCCCTAAGGGTTTAATCCGGGGACCATCGAGAGAGGGACGTCATGGGGGAAGGGTTCGCGCCGCCGCTGGCGCCAGGCGCCGCAGACGCCGCCGACGCACCGCCCTTTAGGTTTCAAGAAGAGCCCCGCGGCCTCAGCGCCGCCGCTGCTCTGGTTCTGGGCGTCGCCGGCCTGATGGTGGTGGGCGTGGCTCCTGTGCTCCTGGGCGCCTTGCAGGATGAAGGGCGCCTCGACGCTTCCGGCATAGGCCTAGCCGCCATGCTTGAACTGACGGCCATGGGGGTCTCAACGGGGCTTTTCGGAGCCTTCCTCGCCCCCAAACGCCTGCGCAGTCTTGCGGTTTTGGGCTGCCTTCTTCTGTCCGGCGCGGACGCCCTAAGCGCCGGGGCGAGGGGGCTTGGGTTTCTGGCGATCCGCACCCTCGCCGGCGCGCCAGAGGGGCTCCTCATCTGGGTCGCCGTCAGCATGATCGCCCGGACGACGACGCCTGAGCGCTGGGCGAGCCTGTTTTTCGGCGGTCAGGTCATGGCTCAGCTTTGTCTTGCCGCGCTCCTTTGGCTTTGGGTCCTCCCCGGCGCCGGAGCGACCGGCGGCTTTCGCCTGCTGGCGGCGGCGACGCTTCTTGCGATTCCGGCCGCCGTCTTCACCGCCGCCAGCTACGCGCCCCTTAGCGGAGGGGGCGCGGCGGCGGGCGCCCCGCCGCCGCGCGGCTGGGCGGCGCTCCTCGCCGCCGCCGTATTCGTTTCCGCAAACGGCGCTGTGTCGGTCTATCTCCAGCCCCTTGCCCTTCAGGCCGGCCTTTCGGCGGCGACCGCGCGCTTCGCCCTGGTCGCGTCCCTTACGGCCCAGCTCGGCGGCGCGGCCCTAGCCCTGATGCTGGCCGGCCGGGTGCGCCATTTTACCGTCTTCAGCATCTGCACAGCGGGGTATTTGGCCCTCTTCACCCTCTACGGCGTCCACCCCGCGGCCTGGCTGTTCATCGCCGTCACCATGGGGACCGGCCTTTTGGCCCTTTTGGTCGGACCCTATCTCACGCCCATGATCATCGACGCCGATCCCTCGCGCAGGGCGGCCATGCAAGCCGCCGGCGCGCAGATCTTCGGCGCGGCGGCGGGGCCCTTGGCCGCGTCCTTCATCGTGAGCGATAAAGAGGTGCGCACGGTCCTCATTTTCGGGTGCGCGGCTGTTCTGATGGGATTGGCCGGTATGTTCGCCCTGCGTCAGACAGCGCCGCGGTGATCCGCCTCGACCACCTCGTCAAGCGTTACGGCGCAGAGGGCGCCCCGGCCCTCGACGCCGTTTCCCTGTCGGTGGCCGAGGGCGAGTTTCGCGTGGTGGTCGGCGCGTCCGGCTCTGGAAAAACGACGCTGTTGAAGACCATCAACCGCCTGGTGGAGCCGGACGCCGGCGCGGTCTTCGTCAACGGCGTCGGCGTCTCAGCCGAGCCCGCTCCCCAGCTTAGGCGCCGGATCGGATACGTGTTCCAGGGCGTCGGCCTTTTTCCTCACTTCACGGTTCTAGAGAATATCGGGGTGACGCCGCGTCTGCTGGGATGGGAGCCGGGGGCGATTAAAGGCCGCTGTCTTGAGCTCCTGGACCTCGTGGATCTGCCGAGGTCCTTTGCGACGCGCCGGCCCGACGCTCTTTCCGGCGGCCAGCGGCAGAGGGTTGGTCTCGCCCGCGCCCTGGCGGCGCGCCCGCAGGTCATGCTCCTGGACGAACCCTTCGGCGCCCTCGACGCGGTGACGCGGGACGGGCTTGGGCGGGCCTATCGGCGCATGCATGAGGAGATGAGCCTGACGACGGTGATGATCACGCACGATATGATGGAGGGCCTGATCCTCGCTGACCGGATCGCTGTGATGAGGGCCGGCGCCGTGGTGTTCGACGGCCTTCCCCAAGAGGCGGTGTCCCCCGGCGCGCCCGACTATGTCCGCGCCCTTGTGCAGACGCCGCGACGCCAGGCTGAGGATGTGGCGCGTTTGGTGGCCAGGTCCGGAGCGTGAGTTCTGAACTCGCTGCGGCCTTAGGCTTTCTGCCGATCCGCCTCGGCTGGCACGTCCTTCTCAGCGCCAGCGCGCTCATGGTCGGGGTCGCCTTCAGTCTTCCTCTGGTGCTCCTTTCCCGCCGTAACGCCCGGATAAGGTGGAGCGTTCTTGCGGCGGCGGGACTGGTTCAGACCATTCCCTCCCTCGCCCTCCTAGCCCTCTTTTTTCCCGTTCTTCTCGCCCTCTCCGCTGTCGTCAGGACCCTGACGGGACACGGCTTCTCCGCCCTGGGCTTCGTTCCAGCGCTCTGCGCCCTCTCCCTCTACGCCATGCTGCCGATCTTGCGGAACGGCGTCGCCGGCCTCGCAAGCGTCGACCCCGCAGTGATTGAAGCGGCCAAGGGCGTGGGCATGACCGATGTGCAGCGGCTGGTTCAAGTGGAGGGGCCGCTCGCCGCCCCCGTCGTCCTCGCCGGGGTGCGCACCGCTGCGGTCTGGGTGATCGGCGCGGCGACCCTTGCGACCCCGGTGGGTCAGACCTGCCTTGGAGATTACATATTTACAGGCCTCCAGACAGAGAACTGGCTCCTCGTGCTCCTGGGCTGCGCCGCCTCGGCGGCCCTCGCCTTTGTCGCGGATCAGCTTCTCGGCCTGGTGGAGGGCGGCCTTGCCCAGCGCGAGCGTCTGCGCATCATCGCCGGCCTCGGAGGGCTGGCCCTCGGCACAGCCCTGGCCTGCGTTCCCTTGGCCTTCACCGCGAACGCCGGCGCCCGGGCCTATGTGGTCGGCGCCAAGAATTTCTCAGAGCAGTACATCCTCGCCGACGTCATGGCGGACCGCCTCAGGCGGGCCGGCGCACGGGTCACGGAAAAATCTGACCTCGGATCGGCCATCGCCTTCCGCGCCCTGGCCGCAGGCGAGATCGACGCTTACGTGGACTATTCTGGAACCCTGTGGACGACGGTGCTGGGCCGGACCGACACCCCGCCGCGCGCCACCCTGACGGCGCGCCTCAAGGATGAGCTCGGCAAACGGTACGGCGTGACGCTCCTCGGATCCCTCGGCTTCGAAAATGCCTACGCCCTGGCCATGCCGAAGGCGCGCGCGGACGAGATGGGGATTGAGACCATCGCCGATCTCGCGCCGCACGCCAAAGATCTTGTCCTTGGAACCGACCTTGAGTTTTTATCTCGGGTGGAGTGGCGCCGCCTGGAGACGGCGTACGGCCTGCGCTTTAAGGCGGAGCGCCAATATCAACCCACCTTCATGTATCGGGCCGCCCTGGCCGGCGACGTCGACGTGATCACCGCCTTCTCGTCGGACGGGCGCATCCTGGCGGACGATCTGCGCGTTCTGCGCGATCCAAAGGGCGCCATCCCGCCCTATGACGCGGTGATCCTTCTGGCGCCCGGCCGGGCGTCGGATCCCCGGCTTGTGGCGGCGTTGGCGCCCCTTGTGGGGCGCGTGGGCGTCGCGGCGATGCGCGCGGCTAATCTCTCCGTGGACCGGGACCGGGACAAACGCTCCGTGGCGGAGGCGGCGGTGGAGCTTGAGAAGGCCCTCGGCCTGCTCTGATCGGTTCGGTCTCAGGCCGCCGGCGCGCCGGCGAGCTCGCCCGACCCTCGGCCCTGAGGTTCAGGTTCCCCAGCGGCCCGTGGGGCGAGGCGGCCGGCGTCGCTGAACCAGCGGCGCACGACCACGAGGAGCAGCAGGAGGCAGAGGGCTGGGCCGACGCTTTGCAGGGACACCCTCTTGAAGACCAGACCGTCTACGCAGAGGACGAGGATCGGCAGGGCGAATATCAGGACCAGGGCGGCTGCGTCCAAGACCCCGAGCGGGCGGGATCGCGGCGCGGCGAGGACGAAGAGGACCCCCAGGGTGACCACGGGAAAGTCGTAGAAGAAGCTGTAGGGCGTCGCCAGGACTGTGGCCGCGATGAGCCCGGCGCTTTTGAGCGCTGTGGCTTGTCGGCTGCGCCAGTGGGCGATGACGAAGCCGAGGCAGGCGAGGGCCGCCGCAGCTTGCCCCGCCCAGGCCGCCTTGATGGAGGCGCCGCACCCACGCAAGAAGGCGTAAGGGCTTTGGCTGCGAGGGACCATCAGCTCGCACAGACGCTGGTCCTGCAAGCTCGCGTCGAGGAAACCTTCCCACGCAGACCAGCCGAATACACTCAGGCTCAGGGCGGCGAGGGCGGCCACGGTTGCGGCGGCCGCGCCGGCCGTGCGCCACCGGCCGCCCGCCGCCAGGGCGAAAGGAATGAGGATCCCGAGTTGGGGCTTGCATGAAAGCAGGCCGATGAGGACGCCCGCCAGAAGCGGTCGACGATCCAGGAGGGTGAGGGCGCAGGCGAGGCAGGCGCCGGTGAAGAGGCCGTTCTGGCCCATGTAGAGGCAACAGAAGAGCGCCGGGGACGCCGCCGCCGACAAGAGGGCCGAAGCGCGGGGAAGGATAGACCACGCGCAGAGCAAAAACACGCCAAGACCCCCCGACACCCAAAGGGTCGCCGCCAAGGCCGGCGCAAACAGGGACAGGGGCCTTAGAAAAAGCAGCATGGGGGGCGGATAGACGAACGGATAGGGGGTTGTAGCCAGGGGGGCCGCGGCTGGTCCCAGGAGCGGCCCCATCTTGGTCCAGGTGTAGGCGAACGCGCCGTGACCGAAGGCGGCTAGTCGCCCGGCGCCCCAGAACTCCGCAAAGTCCGTCTGGTTGAGGCCGCCCTCCTGGTTGACGAGCCAGCGCCCGGAGGGCCCTTGCACCAAGAGGTAGAGGGCGTAGGCGCCGAGGAGGAGGGCGGCCGCCACATTGACCGCGAACCGTCCATCCGGCGGGCGTGCGGCGGGCGCCATCAGGAGACGCTTCCGCGTGTGGGGAGCGCGGGCATGAAGGGCTCGTGTCCGTCGGGCCGTCCGCCCACGGGGGCGCCAAACGATGCGGGCGCCGCCCCGTTCACCCAGCGCCGCGACACCACGCAAAGCAGAAGGAGGCAGATCACCGGCCCCCCGCAGAAGACTGGGATGACGGTGAGGATGGGGACGGCCAGGATCAAGGCGGCGATGATCCCTATCGTGGCGCCACGCGGACGCGCCTTCGCCGTGAGGAGCATGGCGACCACGACGGCGGCGACGAGGGCGGGACAGAGCACCACCACCGGCATGACCAAGACCAGGAAAAGGGCGACACGGTCGAGCACGTCAAGGCTGCGCCGAGCGCCGTCGGCGGCGATGAACAGGGTCGCGAGGGCGGTGACGGGCAGGTCGTAGGCGAAGCTGTAGGGCGAGGCCAGCAGCGTCGCCCCGATAAGTCCCGCGGCCTTCAAGGCCAGGGGTTGGCCGCTTCGCCAGTGAAAAACGACGAAGGTGACGCAGGCGAGGGACGCCGCCGCTTGCGCGCCCCACGCGACGGGTATGGGGGCGCCGCACAGGCGGAGAAAGGCATAGAGCCCCTGCCCCTTGTGAACCAGGGCCTCGACCAGGCCCTGAGCGTGATGGTTGGCGGTGATGAACGCCGCCCAGGCGGACCAGCCAAAGAGGCCGAGGCTGGCGAGGGCGAGGGCGAGGACGGCGCAGCCCGCCGCTGCGACCACGGTCCAGCGGCCGCTTGCGGCGAGGGCGAAGGGGATCAGGATCCCAAGTTGCGGCTTGCAGGACAAAAGGCCGATCAAGGCGCCGGCGAGGAGCGGACGCCTGTCGAGGAGGGCCAGTCCTCCAGCCAAGCACGCCGCCGTCAAAAGGCCGTTTTGTCCCATGCACAGGCAACTGAACACCGCCGGCGCGGCCGCAGCCGTCATAAGCGCGGCGACGCGGGGCAGCACGGTCCAGGCCGCCATGAGATAGGCGAGGAGGCCTCCAATGATCCAGCACGCAACCGCCGGTCCAGGGGCGAGGGCCGCAAGGGGGCGAAGGAAGAGAAGAAAACTCGGCGGGTAGAAGAAAGGGGAGGCTATCGCGGCGAAATGTCCTGACGCCGGCCCGAGGAGCGGCGCCATCCCCGTCCAACTATAGGCCGAAGCGCTTCGCCCGAGGGCCGCAAGCCTGCCCGCGCACCAGAAGGCGGTGAAATCGGTCGCGCCGAGGCCGCCCTTCGATGTGAGAAGCCAATGGCCGGCGCAGAGGCGCAGGATGAAGTAGCCAAGATAGCCCATGATGGCCGCCGCCGCCGTGACCACGAGGATCAGCGGGCCGTGACGCTTGAATTTTAATCCGCCCATCCGGTGCCGAACCCCGCGCTCCCGTCCCCGTCACCCTAGGCGGGACGCCCTTGTGTTTGCGTTAAGCCGCCGCGCCGCCGCCGGGAGCGCCATAGGACGGGCGGGCGCCCGAGGGGCGCTATTGCAGGCTGATGTAGCGCTGGGCGGCGAATTGGTAGAGCAGCGGCACGTCCACCGCCGTGGTGACGACGAAGGCGACGACCAAGGCCGCCACAAGGAGCATCAGGGTCCGCTCCTGATAAAGCTTCTCCGGGCTTTGAGCCGCAGAGCCTGGGCGCAGGGACAGGCGCAGGTACTGGGCGAAGAGCATGACCACGAAGGGGAACAGCAGGAGATATTCCATGCGGTATTTTATCAGAAAGACCGCGAGGAAGAAGCTCGAGAACAGGGCGTAGGCGAAGCAGGAGATGGTGAGGGTGTCGGCGGTGTAGCCAGAGAAGCTCGCGCGATACCGCACGAGGAGGTCCCGGCCGTGGGAGGCGACGATCTCGCGGTACTCCGATAGACGCTTGGCGCCCATGAGAAAGGCGCCGCCCAGCCAGTAGGCCAGAATGATCGAAGAGGGCGGCAGGCTCGTGGGATCGATCATCGTCCAGCCGATGATGAGCCGCAGGGGATTGTTGATCGCCTCGGAAATCACATCGAGGTAGGGCATGTCCTTGGTTCTGAAGGGACGGACATTGTAGACGACGCCCTGGGTGGCGAAGACGACGGCGCAGATGAACATGGCGGTTCCCGCTACGCGCGCGCAGGTAAGACCGAAAATAAGCAAAGCCGCCCATTCCAGGAAGACGAGGCCCTGGTTGAGCTCGCGCTGCACGGCCGCGCGGGCGGATTTGGTCGGGTGGTGCCTGTCGAAGTCCCGATCCAGATACTCGTTGATGACGTAATTGGCGGAGGCGATGCACACGGCGGTGAGGAAGCCGAGCATGACCGAGGCCGCCACGGACGGCGTGTGCGCGCCGCGCAAGAGCAGAGCGAGGAGGATCCCCGGCACGATGAATATGTGTTTTGCGCTATGGTCGATGCGCGCAATGCGCAGGTAGTCCCGCAGAGCGCCATGGGACGTGGGAAGCGCGACGGTCGTGCCTTGGGTCATGGGGCGAGCCTAAGGGGGCGCGTTTAACAAAGGCCTATTGTCCGCGAGAAAAGTCCTCCCGGCGGCTCGGCGGCATTGACTTTTGCGCAGATGTCCGGCGGACGCCCGAATCGCGCTGGGCGCGCCTCCGCCTTGAAGGGAGCTGGCGGGATCTCCGGGAAGGCGACCTCTTACCGCCGCCGTCCCTGGTCATCCAAATTCCGCCAGACCCGCAACTGGAAGTTAATCTTGTCCCCCTAAGGATCGAGCAACAACAGTCTGGGGCTTAGACTTATGATCGGCGTGACCGATCCGGATCCATCCGACGACAACCGGCGCGCTCGGCGTCATCGCGCTCTGCTGGGCGGTAAGCTGGCCTTTGGTGAAGGGTACTTCACTGTAGATTGCATTGTGCGCGATCTGTCCGAACTCGGCGCCCGCGTGAAGGTTACCGACGGACAGCTGTTGCCCCCTCAGCTCTATTTCCTTGAGCTTCGTTCGGGCGAAGTCCACGAGGCTCGCGTGGTGTGGCGTCGGCACCGCGAGATTGGGCTAGAGTTCACCGCCGCACACAACCTCGCCAATCCGGCGACGGGCGACCTTCTCATCCTCAAACGCCTTTGGACGGAAAGCCGCGAGCGCGCCGGGCTCTAACGCTTGGGAAGGTCTGCGTCGGTCCACCCGCCGCCCAAGTCTTCTATCAGCGCGATGCTCGCCGTCTGGCGCTCCTGAAGCAGCGTTATGACCTGGAGGTCGGCGGAAAGCGCGGTGGCTTCGGCGGTGACGACGGTGGTGTAGTCCACGGTGCCGGCCTTGTATTCGTTGATGTAGAGCTCCACCGCGCGCTCGGCCTGGGCTGCGGCCTCGTCAAGGATCTTTTCTTCGCTCTGGTAGACCCGAAGGGCGACGAGCTCGTCCTCCACCCCCTGGAAGGCCGTCAACACCGTCTGCCGATAGCTCGCCACCGCCGCGTCATAGATCGCCTTGGCCTGGCGGATGGAGTTCTGCCGGGCCCCGAAATCCAGGAGCGTCTCGCTGGCGCTCGCGCCGTAAGACCAGAAGCTATTGGCCGCGTTGAACAGCTGGCTGAGGTTGGAGGCTGAGAAGCCGTAGGAGCCGGAAAGGGTGATGGACGGGTAGTAGGCGGCCACTTGCACGCCCACGAGGGCGTTGTCCGCCTTCATCGTCCGCTCCGCCGCGGCGATGTCCGGGCGCCGTTGCAGCAGGGTGGCGGGCACGTCCGTGGGCGCCACTGGGATCACCTTGGTGAGGGGAACCGGCGTGATGGTGAGCTCCGCCGGCGCGACGCCCACGAGCATGGCGATGGCGTGCTCATACTGCTGACGCGCCACCTCGACATTCTTGTCCTGCGCCTGGGCTGTCAGGAGGCTGGATTGCGCGCTGATGACGTTCACCGCCGCCACCGTGCCAGATTTATACTGGTTCTGAGTAATGGTGAGGGTACGCTGGTAAGCCGTCACTTCCTTGTCATAGAGGCGCTTCTCCTCATCCATGATCCGAAGGTTGACGTAATCGGTGGCGAGCTCGGCCTGGGCCGACAAGGTGGCGTTGGCCAGGGTTGCGGCGTCGGACTGGGCGGACGCCACGTCGGATTCCACTTGCCGGCGGATCTTGCCCCAAAGATCCGGCGCCCAGCTTAAGCCCACGGTGGGCGTGTAGGTGTTGGTCACCGCTCCGTTGCCCACGTAGGCCTGGCCCGAGGGGGTGGTGGTCGTCAGCGCCGAGGAGGACGAGCGGCTGCCGCTGTAGGATTGGGTCGCCTGCCCTGTCAGGGTGGCGGTGGGGAAGAAGCTCGCCCGGGCGACGGCCGTGAGGTCGCGAGCGGCGCGATAATTGGCCTCGGCCTGCTTCACCGTCTGGTTGTTGATGACCACCCGACGCTCGAGGCCGTCGAGCACCGGATCCTTGAAGATGGACCACCAGGCGCCCTTGTCGATCCCGTCCATGGGCTGAGCGGGCGCCCAACCGTTCTCGGCGCTAGGGCCCTCTTTGAAGTGTGTGGGCGTCGGAGCGGACGGACGCACATAATTGGGGCCCACCGTACAGGCTGAGAGGGCGGTGGCGGCGGCCAGAACCGTGGCGCTCGACGTGCGGACAATGCGATGGGAGGTCATGCGGTTGCCTTTAAGAGGTTTGCGGCGAGGGACGCGCGGAGCCAGGGAGCGGCCTGGGTGCGGATCCGCCGCGCAGGAGCTGGCCGAGCCGAGACCGGGCCCGGGGCTTACGGAGTTTATCCATGTAGATGTAGACCACGGGGGTGGTCAGGAGGGTGAGGACCTGGCTC